>CEAD01027326.1_pt1 | contig 147569 bp, 149 predicted proteins | sample 554861 | NCBI WGS metagenome assembly CEAD01 (sample SAMEA3182053, study PRJEB8094) | gut metagenome | biome: human; feature: gut; material: Stool; isolation source: human stools | place: Canada | collected 2012-10-30
ATGATAGAAGGAATGATCAAGCAACACATGCCCAACTACGGAAAAGAATTGAACGTACAAGAAACAACTGTCTACAAGCCCGAGTACAGCTGGAATTACGAAGTGGGATCACATCTCAGTTTGTTCAACGGCAAACTGAAGACCGACCTTGCCGCATTCTACATGGATACCCACGACCAACAAATCGCCAAATTTGTCAATAGTGGCTTGGGACGAATGATGGTCAATGCCGGTAGTAGCGAAAGTTATGGAGTAGAGGCCAGCTTTCTGGCATCCATCAACAAAAACCTGAATATGAATGTAAGTTATGGATATACTCATTCCACATTCAAAAAATATGACGGAGGTACTACATCATCAGAAGAGCAAATTGATTATAGCGGCAATTATGTACCATTTGTTCCCCGCCATACCATGAATGCAGGCGCAAATTATAGTTTCTTTTTCGATAAAAGCAATTGGATGCAAAGCCTGACTTTAGGCATGAGCTATACCGGAGCAGGAAAAATTTATTGGACTGAAAAAAACAATGTCTCACAAAGTTTTTACGGAACACTGAACGGGCGCATTTCTTTGCAGACAAAAGCTTTACAGATAGATGTATGGGGACGTAATTTAACCAACAAGGATTATACAACCTTCTATTTTGAAACCATGCATAGAGGATTCGAACAAAAAAGCAGGCCTTTACAACTGGGAGTGGATATACGTTATCACTTCTAACCATTCTTGCAAAAACAGAAAGGGGGGTTCATCACGAACTCCCTTTCTGTTTCCACATTTACCAAATCAAGTTTATTTTTTATTCTGTCACACCAAGAAAAGCAAGAACTTTATTATTGCTGTAAATGATACCCATAGCTTCTAGAACAAACCTATTTGTTTTAGTGTATGTACATAGAGAAAATGCTGTTTACAATAGAAAACTGCTTGAGCCTTTGTCAAAAGAAACAAACAATAAAATTATTCATTGACAGCGCCGCAATGAGGACACACTCCTTTATTCTTTATCTTCGCCCCACAATTTCCACAACTGAATTTATACCGGGAAGCATGCTTTATACGATTAAATGACCATACAGCATATACCAATAAACATGGATAACCCAAATAGTAATACGTAGTAAATGTAAAAAACAAATATAAAAAGATACAGCAGGACATCAATCCCAACAAATAAAAACATGCAGCTTCAATATGTGTCTGATGAAACAAATCATCCAAAGTAGCCAACCCCACAAGAATAATCCCCCAAATATTAAACATGAAAAGAGAAAGAATAAAAGGTAAGCTAAAAGGATTCAAAGAAGGATTATAATAAAACTGCTCCCAAGTTCCCGGAACAAAATGCTGAATACTGGCATAAAGCGTAGCTGCTGTAGCTACCAACCAAGAAAGAACTGTAGGAAAAACGCTATCAATATCATTCAACCAGATTAATTGCAGCTTCTGGCGACGAATAGCCCTATGAATATACCAAATACCGAAAAAGCCTAATATGACAAAGAAAGCGATGGTATGAGAATTACTGAAAAAATGAATAAACTGTGACACTGAATCCACAGGAACTACTTTCTCCAACAATTCCTTTTCATGTATCCATCCCATTGTTTCCTGGTCCCGTGCTACCTTTACCCATACAGAATCCACACTATCAGCAGCTTGTATCATAAACTCCGCTACCACCAGCCGTTCTCCTTTAAAAACAGGAAGCACATCAACCAATGGCAGTTGCTGTAACATAAGCGAATCTGAAGTAACCTCAAAATTACTGTTTAATGTATAATGCCGTTCCATCAAATAATTGACAGAATCCCTTTTCTTTTGCGGCATATCCCCACTCGGAGTAACAGGTGAAGGATATTGGCAAGCCATTAAAATAGCCAACACCAAAAACAGTAATCCGATGTACTTACTTTTCAGCATAGACTTTCATCTGACAATTCTTACAATCAAACTCTAAGCGGAAACGTCTGTTATCCGAGCTAACCAAATAATAAGGTTCCCTATAAGGAGAACGCACTTTATGCCAAGAGGGACACCATCCCATACTATAACGCAAACAATGCTTGCAAAACATCAATACCGCTTCTTCTGCCGGAGCCTTTTCATAAGCCGGAGCAATACGCTGCACGCCATGATTCCTATAGAAGGAAACAGCATCAGCATTCATCACATTTCCCAAATAAGTCAATTCATTCACAGGAAAAGCATGATGCGTTCGAGGCAACTTGTAAATTTCCTGCCGATAGTTAATACGGCGCACTTCCAGCAGTTTCTCTATTCCCTTACGGCGAAGTTCGGCAAGCATAGAAGCTGGAATAAACCAATTGTCCGACCAGTCAATCACTATATCTGACGCTTCAAATGGAGTATTTCCTAACTTTCCAAGTTGTGTACGCAAGTTATCTTCCTGCGGAGTACGGGCACGTTCCTTCTCCCTTTCCAGCACCACACTGGCACTGTGATCATCTTCATCGGTCAGAGACAGAGTAAAGCCCCGATTATTTTCAGCCAATTTTAAAATGACAGCAATTTTCCTTTCAGCTGATTTACGCGACATCAACCTCTCAAATTCCTGATCAAAATTACGATAAAGTATCGTACGGGGCTTTATCCGAGGCATCTCTTGAGGAAATAACTTATTATTCTCCACCCGGTTTATGCGAAATCCCTGCAACTTACCAGTCTCATCCAAAAAACAGACGCCATCTCCATTATTAAAAGACTTGATTCCGGCTACGGTAAGATAATTACCACGAATTTCCTTCACTGTCCCCATCTCCTCCCCTAAAGACTTGGGAGTATCAAAAGAAAAAATATCCTTATTCCTGTCAAAAAGAAAATAATTAGTAAAACCACGACTGAAACTCTTATCCAATTGAGGTTTGAACTCTAATTTCACTTTCCCCGATGAAGCACGGATATACTCTTTACGACGTTTGAAAACACTATCCAGCTTCTGGCGATAATAAGCTGTTACATTTTTAACGTAAGATACATCCTTCAAACGTCCCTCTATTTTCAGGGAAGAAGCTCCGGCATCCAGCAATTGCTCCAACTCTTCGCTCTGATTCAAATCTTTCAGAGACAATAAATGCTTATTCCTTACTATAGATTTACCGTCCGCATCTACCATATCAAAAGCAAGGCGACAGAACTGGGCACATTCTCCCCGATTGGCACTACGTCCGAAACAAGCCTGACTAACATAACATTGTCCACTATAGCTTACACACAAAGCACCATGTACAAATACCTCCAAAGGCACATCAGGACAAGCATGATGGATATTTCCTATTTCAACAAGAGAAAGTTCACGAGCCAATACCACCTGACGGAAACCTGCCTCAGCCAGGAATCTTACTTTTTGAGGAGTACGATTATCCATCTGTGTGCTGGCATGTAACGGTATAGGGGGCAGATTCAATTCCAACAATCCCATATCCTGCACGATCAAAGCATCCACTCCGGCACGGTATAAATCCCAAATCATTTTTTCCGTATCCTTCAGTTCCTCATCCTTCAGAATCGTATTCACCGTCACATAGATACGGACATTATACACATGAGCGTACCGCACCAACTCAGCGATATCCTCCAATGAATTCCCCGCAGCCGCACGTGCTCCGAAACGGGGAGCACCAATATAAATGGCATCAGCACCGTGATCAACAGCTGCAATACCGCACTCCAGATTTTTAGCAGGAGCTAATAATTCTATTTTTCGTTGTCTGATCATCGTATCTGATTTATATCAAACGGGGTTTCCTGATATACATAATAGTTCAACCAATTAGAAAACAACAAATTGGCATGTCCGCGCCAACGCACCACCGGGGCATTGTCCGGATTATCGTCCTTATAATAATTTACAGGCATTTCAATAGGCAACCCTTTCGCCAAATCACGCTTATATTCCGTATCAAGCGTATAAGGAGAATACTCCGAATGCCCGGTAATAAAGAATTCACGCCCATTACGAGCCATAGCCATATAAACCCCAGACTCATCAGACTCAGCTATTAAAGCCAACTCTTTTACTTTCAGAATATCCTCACGGTGTATTTCGGTATGACGGCTATGTGGTACAAAAAACTCATCATCAAAACCACGGAATATGGGCAATCCCTGTACATTGATATGATGACGGAAAATACCAAACATTTTTTGTTTCAGCGGATATTTGGGAACTCCATAGAAATGATAAAGCCCGGCTTGGGCCGCCCAACAAATATAAAGAGTTGAGGTAACATGAGTACGCGCCCAATCAAAAATAGTAGTAATCTCATCCCAATAATTCACATCCTCATACGGCATCTGCTCTACCGGAGCTCCCGTAATAATCATCCCGTCATATTTCTCGTCGCGCATCAAATCAAAGTCATGATAGAATGCTTTCATATGTTCTACCGGCGTATTTTTCGATGTATGGCTTTTCAACTTCATAAATGATATTTCCAACTGCAAGGGAGTGTTGGAAAGCAAACGTACCAAATCCGTTTCTGTCGTTATCTTCAACGGCATCAAATTCAATATCACGATTTTTAACGGACGAATATCCTGTGCACTGGCACGTGAATTGTCTATGACGAAGATATTTTCCTCCTTCAGCAATTCAATAGCAGGTAGTTTATCGGGTAAATTTAACGGCATTTTCTTATCTGTTAATTAGTTGTAAGTGCAAAATTAAAAAAATCCCGCCAATTCTCCTTATTAAACGATCTTTTGAACTAAATTATTTCCTTTCCCTGATCGTTTTCGATCAACAAACCTTGATTATTTTTAGATTTTCACTCATACCTTCACAACTTCTGTCTTGATTCCACTTTTTCCCTTCTTTCATATTATTTATTAACTCACCTTTTTCTTAGAAAAAAGAGGACGAACTTATATCCATAATCAAAAAAGATTAATTATCTTTGAGCGCAAAAATAAAAAATATTCTTATTATTAACATGAAATATAATTAAGTTTCAAGTGGTTGACTCAAGAAACAACCTATATTTTTAAATTTTAATCTTTAAATTCAAAAAGTATGAGAACCTTTAAATCATTGATGATAAGCTTATGTATGGGTACAACCCTATGCATGTGCTTACCACAAACCACGACAGCACAAACCGTAAGTTCAGGAGATTCCTGGACATGGGACAAAGGAACCATTGTGATTGATACTCCTGAACGTCCGACCGGCCAGAAAAGCGTATTAGGCTTAACCACCCCTAAAATGGAGGTAGTCCGCGTAGGATTTGTCGGATTGGGAATGCGAGGCCCCGGAGCCGTAGAGCGCTTCACTTATATTCCCGGTACACAAATTGTGGCCCTTTGTGATTATGAAGCATCCCGTGCAGAAAAATGTCAGGATATCCTAAAGAAAGCATCTATGCCGAAAGCTGCCATTTATTCCGGAGAAAAGGGATATGAAGAATTATGTAAACGTACAGACATAGATTTAGTTTATATCGCCGCAGACTGGTTGCATCATTTCCCGGTAGCAAAATGCGCATTGGAAAACGGTAAAAATGTAGCTATTGAAGTTCCCTCGGCCATGAACCTGCAAGAATGCTGGGACTTAATCAACCTGAGTGAAAAAACCCGCAAGCATTGCATGATTCTTGAGAACTGTTGCTATGACTGGTTTGAAATGAATACACTGAATATGGCACAACAAGGTGTATTTGGCGAAGTAATCCGTGCCCAAGGAGCCTACATTCACAATTTAAGCCCGTTTTGGGATCATTATTGGAAAAACGGCAAAGAAGACAAACTGGGATGGCGTTTGGATTATAACATGAAACACCGGGGTGATGTATATGCCACTCACGGCCTGGGTCCTGTAGCACAAGCATTGGATATCCATCGTGGTGACCGTATAACCACTTTAGTAGCTATGGACACCAAATCTGTTGTTGGTAAAGATTTAGTGGAGAAGAGAACCGGCGAAGAATGTAAAGAATTCCGTAACGGAGACCATACCACCACCCTGCTTCGCACAGCAAATGGAAAAGTTATTGAAATCCAACATAATGTAATGACTCCCCAACCTTACAACCGCCTGTACCAACTGACAGGAAGCAAAGGGTTTGCCAATAAATATCCCGTTGAAGGATATGCTTTGGATGCAGCACAACTGACCGCATCGGGTGTGCAACCCAAAGTAGACGATTTGAACTCTCACGGATTCTTACCTCAGGCAGAAATGGAAGCACTTGTTGAGAAATACCAGCATCCTATTTTAAAGAAATATGGTGAAATGGCAAAAGAAGTCGGCGGCCATGGCGGTATGGACTTCATCATGGACAGCCGTCTGGTATATTGCCTGCAAAACGGACTGCCTTTGGACATGGATGTATATGACCTGGCCGAATGGTGCTGTTTGGCCGAACTGGGAGCTATCTCTATGGATAACGGCTGTGCGGCAGTAGCCTTCCCGGACTTCACACGAGGTGAATGGAACGTGACCAAAGGTTACAAACATGCATACGCTTCACCCGAAGACGAAAACGCAAACATGGAAAAAGCAAAGGCTTTCACCGCGAAACTGAAAGAGCAGGGAGCTAAAGAATGGGCGAAAGAAGCTAAGAAGAAAAAGAAATAAACAGGAATAAACAAGAAAAAATGTGCCGGAAGTCACTCTGTCATAAAAGGCAGCCCAATTCTTCAGGCACATTTTTTATGCCGTCCGAACAACAACCGTTTCCGGATTTTATCGAGAATCAAAAAAAGGATGTAACCGGCATTCTTATAATTTCCGGCCAAAGCACTTCGACAGTGTCAAATTCAATCCGACACGCCATTTTGTCAAAGAAGTATACAGAAAGGGTGAAAAGGAACTGGAACACGCAGACCCCACATACGGTTTCAAGACGTCTTCTTCCAAGCACACTCAGGAAGAGCGATTCGGCATGCTGATGGAATATCTAAGGGAATACACCTTCATCACCCGCCAGGAATACCCTGTTCTCTTATATCCTATGATAGATTTCATCGAAAGGAACCCTGCCCCGTTCTCCCCAAATGCCTTTGTTCCCATCCCGTATGCCGCAAGGTATAACCATATTGATGCCTGCCCCATGGGGCAGCTTCAATAGTTTCTTCATCCGCCTGCTGTCAAAACCTTCCAGCGGACAAGTGTCATAGCCTTCGTTTGCCATGGCAATCATAAAGGTTTGGGCAGCAAGGGCACAGGATTTATTTACCGTCACACGCATATCGCATTCCGAAACTTCCAGCATCATAGGGCGGAACAGGCTGATGGTTCTCGCCAATATCACCCTGAAAAGCCCTAGAAGCCCGAAAAACCTTGCATAAATGAAAGGCATCAGTTTACCATAATACAGCTTCCTGTCCCTAATACGTTTTTCCTGACGCTCTTTCGGACTATTGCGCCTGATATTTCCTTCTTCAAAGTCAAGCACAAATTTAGCACGCTTTTTATACAAATCCTGACGAGTAACAAAAACAACAATTTCCGAAGCCGTAGAAGCAGCCGACTGCCCTAAACAAGCTTCTGAAACTTTCGCCATCAGTCCGGGATTCGTTATTTGATAAAATTCCCACAATTGCATATTGGAACTATTGGGAGCCAGCGTAGCCAGTTCAAGACAATGTTTCACCTTTTCCGGGTCTATCGGTTTATTTTTATCATACCTCCGCACAGACCGGCGGAAGTTCAATACCTCTTCTAAATTCATTTCCTATTCAAATTAATAACTTTATTTCTTACTGAAACATTGCAGGATGACTTCTGCCATTTTCTTGGAACTGAACGGATTCTCTCCGGTAAACAGATTACCGTCAATAACGACTTTTGAAGTCATCGGAATCAATGCTTTCTCGTAGCGGGCACCTCTGTCTTTCAGTTCGGTTTCCAAATCGAAAGGCACGACCCTTTCCTTTCTTGCCAGAATTTCTTCAGCCCGGCTGAATCCTGTAAGCTTCTTATCTTTAACCAGATATTCGCCGGAAGCCAACGTCACATTCAACAATCCACAAACACCGTGACAAATGGCTGCCACCTTCTTTTCATTTTCATATTGCTTTTTTAAGATGGCTTGCAGGACAATATTATCCGGAAAATCATACATGGAACCATGTCCTCCCGCCAAATAAACGCAATCAAACTGAAATTCGGAGACTTCATCCAAACTTTTAATATGCTGCAATACATTCTTAAATATGGAATCTTCCCAACAGGTTTTAGTTATCTCATCCATGAGTAAGGGATTCAAACTCTCCGGATCGATAGGAGTATCGCCTCCTTTGGGACTGGCAACGGTAATTTCTATTCCTTGCTTTTTGGCGCCGTGATAAATATGGGTGAGTTCGCTCAGCCATAATCCGGTTCTTAAATTCTTATTCACAAATTCGCCTTCTCCGGTTACTATTGCCAGTAATTTCAAGTTATCCATATTTATAGTTTTAGGGGTCATGCCTATATAACATAACCCCTATCCTATTGTATTCCAAACAGACAAATCATTAATATTATTTGGATTATTTCTTCATCCTTATAATAATCAAATGACAGATTTTACCGAGTCCTAACATTTTATAGGTTATTCTTGTAAATATTCGCCATCACCTTCTGGTATTGATTCTCAATCTGCATATACGCCTGAAGATTCTTATAAATACTTTCCGTTTCCACAAAATATTCAATCAATGAAATTTGTCCTTCGGTCAATGCCTGTTTCAATAAATCCAGCGAACGGTACATCAAAGGAACATCATACGCATTCATGGCATCCTTCAACTGCTGCATCTCATTGAAAAGAGACATCAGGGAAGCCTCGACCCGGTCTTTAGCACTTTCTTGCATAAGCTGAGCGCTGATAGCCTGTGCCTTGGCTATCTTTACCTTTTTACGATTCTGAAACAAAGGCAAGGAGCCCCCTACCACAAAACCATTCATCGAAACCGCATCATCCGTGTTACGGCGAAAGCCGGCTTCCAGCTTCGGCAACCATCCTTGGCGGTCTACCGAAACCTGCTTCTCGGCGGCACGGGCAGTGGCGGCGGCGGCCTGCAAGTCAAGGTCTGACGCCATCACTTCATCCCTCATAACATTGTAATCATTGATTTCCTGTATGGCAGGATACGTGGTTTCAGCAAACTCCAAAGGCATGTTACCGTTCATGGCAAGCAGAGACTGCAAGGCAGTGCGGTGAGCTGCGCTGTTTTGGGCAACTTCCGTCTGCACGTTCATACGCTCCATCTTGATTTTGTTGACTTCCAGTATATTCGCATCACCGGTCGTCAGACGTTTTTCATAAAGTGCCTGTAATTCATCTGCATTTTTCATACGGATATCCATCAATGTCTTTTCCTGATTCAACAGAATAAGGTCCAGACAGAGATTCTTCGCATTCAGCAGAATATCCCGGCGGGCAGCCTGTTGTTGCTTGTCCACCGCTTCGTTCTGCAAAGTAGCCTGCCGGTTGCGGGCAATATACTGAGTAGGAAAATCAAAACCTTGCGAAGCAACGAACTCCGTACCGTGACCACCTTCGGCACCATTACTGTAAAAAGAGCTGTAGCTCACCGTAGGATCAGGTAAGTTGTTGTTTGTCCGGTTTTCCATCTTGGTCGCATCGGCGGCATGTTTCTGTGCCTTGAGCTCTTTATTGTTCTGCTCTATGCTTTTCAAAATGTGCTCAATACTCTGAGCCTGCATCAGCAAGGGAGAGCAGAGGGCTATTATAACTAAGATTCGTTTCATATTATTTCTATTATTTCTTCTTTCGGTTCATCAGTTCATAAACAATCGGAATAATGAAAGCGTTCAGGAAAGTCGATGTCAAAAGACCTCCAAGAATAACTTTCGCCATCGGGCTTTGTATTTCATTACCCGGCAAATCGCCACGGAATGCCAAAGGTATCAAAGCCAGCGCGGAAGACAACGCAGTCATCAGGATAGGGTTCAAACGGTCTAACGAACCGTGAAGAATGCTTTCTTTCAAATCCATACCTTCTTCGCGCAACATATTGTAATGACTTATCAACAACATACCATTACGGGTAGCAATGCCAAACAACGAGATAAAGCCGATAATAGCCGGAATGCTTATCTCACCCGTTGTTATCATCAATGCAAATACCCCACCAATCAACGCCAAAGGCAAATTCAACAAAATGACTCCACTTTGGGCTGCATTCTTAAACTGGGTATAAAGCAACAGGAAGATAACCACGATACTCATAAACGAAGTGAGCATCAGCGTACGGCTGGCCGCCTGCTCGCTTTCAAACTGACCGCCATATTCCACATGATATCCTTCGGGAAGCTTGATTTGCGCATCAATCCGTTCCTGTATATCATTCACCACGCTGCGCAAATCACGACCGCTGGTATTGGCCGAAATCACAATCTTACGCTTCACATTCTCACGGCTGATGGTATTCGGTCCCATGGCAGAAACCACATCGGCTATATAGTTGACAGGGATTTTCTGACCGTCACCGGTATCAATCATCAGGTTGCGCACCTTCTCCATCTCATCACGCACCTCATCCTTGGTACGGACAATAAGATTAAACGCTTTGCCTTCTTCATATACCTGTGAAACGACTTCACCCGCCATGTTCACTGATACAAACTCGGCAAACTCCGGTAAAGAAATACCGAATTTGGCAAGCATCTCGCGTTTGGGAACAATCTTGAGCTGCGGACGTTCGATTTGTTGTTCCACATTCAAGTCGGCAATACCCTCCACACTGCTGATGGCATCCTTTATCTGATTACCGATGGCAAACATCTTGTTCAAATCATTACCAAACAGTTTGATGGCAATGTTGGCCTTGGTACCCGAAAGCATGGCATCGATACGGTGGCTGATAGGTTGGCCTATTTCGATATTCGCACCGGTAATGGTAGATAACTTGGCACGCACATCGGCTACCAGTTCCTGGCGGGAACGATCTTTCAATTCAAACGGGGCCTCAATTTCACTCACGTTAACCCCTAATGCATGCTCATCCAGTTCGGCACGTCCCGTTTTACGGGCTACGGTCTGTATTTCGGGAATAGACATCAGCAACTCTTCTGCACGGTGTCCCATCTTGTCCGATTCTGCCAAAGAGATTCCCGGCAATGAACTGATATTAATGGTGAACGAACCTTCATTGAAAGATGGCAGGAAACTGCGTCCTAATGTAAAAAACATAACCAATGCCACCGCAAACAGTCCACCCGTAAAACCCAATACTGCGGATTTATGATTCAAGGACCATAACAAGGCATTGCGGTAATGCTTTTTCATCCATACGGCCACAAATGCCTCTTTGGGCAATCCTTTGCTTTTATTATTACCTAACAGATAGCTGCACAGTACCGGAGTCAGTGTCAAAGCCACTACCGTAGAAGCAAACAACGCCACAATAAAGGCAATGCCCAACGGAACCAGCATACGCCCTTCCATTCCTGTCAGGAAAAACAAAGGAACAAAGCTGACTACAATAATCAAGGTAGAGTTCAAGATAGGCATACGCACTTCCTTCGAAGCATTGAACACGACTTCAATCACGCTCTTACGTTCCCCTTCGGGCAACAAGCGATTCTCACGCAAGTGCTTCCATACATTTTCCACATCCACAATGGCATCATCCACCAACGAACCAATGGCAATGGCCATACCACCCAAACTCATGGTATTGATGGTGAGTCCCATATAGTGAAGAGTCAATATAGAAACAATCAATGACAACGGAAGGGTTACCAATGAAATAACCGTGGTACGTACATTGGCAAGGAACAGGAAGAGAACAATCACCACAAAAACAGCACCTTCATACAACGAATCCTTCACATTGCCGATAGAGCTTTCAATAAAACGGCTCTGACGGAAAATATCTGTAGAAACGTGTACATCAGCCGGAAGATTCTTCTGCAAATCCTTCAATGCGGCTTCCAACTGCTCTGTCAGTTCAATAGTCCCGGTCTTGGGTTGTTTGGTAACGGTCAGCAGTACGGCAGGTTTTCCTCTCTCCGAAGCAGTACCCAGTTTGGGTTCCTGCGAACCAATCTTCACATCGGCAATATCCTCCAATGTAACGGGCACCCCTTCCACCGTCTTGATGACGGAACGTGACAACTGAGCCACATCATGACTGGAAAGCACCCCGCGAACAATATATTCGTTTCCATATTCATAAATCACTCCGCCATTGGCATTCTGATTCATGTTACGGGTAACGTTCATCACCTCTGCCAACGTAACATTGTAATGTTTCATGCGGGCAGGGTCAAGCAACACCTGATATTCCTTGATATCACCTCCCAGCACGGCAACCTGTGCCACACCTCCCGTAGAGAGCAGGCGCGGACGGATAGTCCAGTCTGCCAGTGTACGGAGATCGAGCATGGAAGTAGTATCCGAAGTCAGACCGATAATCAGCAACTCACCTAAAATAGAAGACTGAGGTCCCATGGTAGGTTTACCTACATTCTCGGGCAGCTCCTCGCTGACCAAGGACAATTTCTCACTGACAATCTGACGGGCCAGATAGATATCGGTATCCCATTCAAATTCCACCCACACAACGGAAAAGCCATTGGTGGAAGATGAACGCACCCGGCGCACATGGGTCGCACCGTTCACGGCAGTTTCTACAGGAAAGGTTACCAATTGTTCCACCTCTTCGGCTGCCATACCATTCGCTTCGGTCATAATCACTACAGTCGGCGCATTCAAATCGGGGAACACATCGACTTCCGTATGAAAAGCCGTGTAAGTACCGCCGATAAGCAGCAAAACCGACGCCACCAGAACCAATATACGGTTCTGAAGGGAAAAATGTATAATCTTATTTAGCATAGGACGGCTGATTAATGTTCATGACTATGAGCCGGAATCGCATTGCTGGCCGACGCTAATTTCACCTGATAAGCTCCCTTTGTTACCACACGGTCACCGGCTTTCAAACCGGTCAGAATCTGCACTTCCTTTCCGTTGCTCGCTCCCAAAGTTACCTCCTGTTTCTTATATCCTTCCTCATCCAGTTGCAGATAAACAAAGTACAAACCTTGTTCTTCGGTCAGTGCCGTAACAGGCAAGGCCAGCACATCGGGCATTTCCGACGAGAGCAGATACACCTCCACATACGAACCGGGAATCACATCTCCCCGATTATCAAATTCGAAAGTTACAGGCACATAAAAAGAAGTACCACCGGATGCTTTACCATAAGAAAGCAGACGCCCTTTCAACTCACCCAGCTCATATACCTTATTATCGTATGGAGTCTTGAAGTTTGCCGACTGGATGCTATGCAGATAACCATAATATTTCTCGGAAACATCTGCACGAAGGAACAGACGACGGTTCTGAGTGATACTCACCAAAGGCTGGCCTACCGACACATAGTCACCTTCCTGCACCAGACAATTCTTGATATAGCCACCTAAAGGAGCTGTAACGGACACACCTGTTTTGGTCTGGTTCTTTGAAATAGCCTCGTATGCCAATAATGCATTTTCATAACTCTCCTTAATGGCATTGAAATCTTTCTGCGATATTATCTGACTTTTTACCAACTTGGCGGCACGTTCATATTCTTTTTTGGCGGTTTCATATGCGATACGGGTACGTTTTACAGGGTCTCCGTCCGGCATATTCTCAGCAGAGATATTCAGAATGGGAGCCCCCTTGCTCACACTCATACCGTCCGTTACCGGATGGCGGAAAGAAACCACACCGGCTACATTGGCGACTACTACGCTTTCATCGCCTTGTGCTGCCTGCACCTGACCGCTGGTCGTTATCACCTGACGGAATGATTCAGGCCGGATTATTTCCGATTCTACCCCGGCTGCTTTTGCTTTTTCTGGAGCCAGAATTATCTCATCGGAATGTCCGGCTGCAGAAGCTTCCGCTTCATGATTATGCCCTTCGTGACCTTCATTCTCATGGTCGTGGTTTTCTTTTTCATGGTCATGCCCTTCGTGATTATGGTCATGCCCTTCGTGGTCGTGATTATGTGCTTCCTCCGTTCCATGATCGTGTCCTTCGTGATCATGACCCGATTTACTGTTGCAAGAGCCTAAGAGGAACAAGCCTAAGACTCCCATAAAAATAAGTTTCTTCATGATGATATTATTTGTTCTTACTTTTTATTAAATGCAAAATTAGTGTAAAGAAAATGCAACAAAGTTGCGGATAAAAAGATAAACTTTCTATCTGTTAAGCAAGAACATCGCAAGGAGGAGCACGCAACCCCTTTACGTGGGGAAGACACGTAGAATGCAGTTTTTCTAAATAGTAATTATAAGGTAATGTGTTGTGTTCTGTCAACCGCAATGAAAGCGCCAATACATCCGTCACCGTATATAACAGCAAACAAAACGAATAATCAGGAGAAACACTGTCTTGGGCCCGATCCGGAGTTACACTTTTAAACTTGGTCACACATCCGGCATTACATGTATGATTCTCATCAGAACTATTATTATGCTGCTGATGCTGCACGGAACATTGACAGCCGCACAAAGTCATATCATGCTGCAAACAAAGAATTTCCCGGTGATGATGATGAGGCAGAACAGATGCTGTCAACATGATAATGCTGACCAACATCAATACCCATGCTATGTATCGTCTCCGTTTCATCGGGCACAAAAATAGGTGTTTATCATGTAAAATCCAAAAAGAAAGCATGGTAAATGCCGAATTCTCAGCAATTACCATGCTTTCTTATTATCTTTTACATACAAAGCTTACCAAATAGAGACACGTTTTTCAGGAGCCAAATACATAGGATCCCCCTCTTTAATGCCAAAAGCATCATACCATGCACCTATTTGAGGGAGTGCTCCGTTCACACGCCATCTGCCCAATGAATGTGGATCAGACTTGGTTTGCAAACGAATCTGCTCGTCGCGGATATTGCCAGCCCACACTCCGGCGTATGACAAGAAGAAGCGCTGTTCCGGAGTAAATCCGTCTTTTACCGGCAGGGGAGCATCTTTTGTCGCATTCTTGAACGCCTGGAAAGAAACCTGCAAACCACCATGATCGGCTATATTCTCACCTAAAGTCAAAGAACCGTTGGCATTGAGTCCCGGCAAAACCTGGATGCTATCAAAGAAATTCACCATTACCTGAGCACGTTCTTCAAAACGTTTGGCATCTTCGGCTGTCCACCAATCTTTCAAATTACCATCCTTATCAAACTGACGTCCCTGATCATCGAATCCATGAGTCATTTCATGACCGATAACCACGCCAATAGCTCCATAATTAAATGCATCATCAGCATTCATATCAAAAAACGGATATTGAAGAATACCCGCCGGAAAACAAATCTCATTCGTGGTCGGATTATAATATGCATTGACAGTCTGCGGAGTCATTCCCCATTCATCTCTGTCAACCGGCTTTCCTGCCTTGGATAACATATAATCCAGTTCGAATTCTGTAGCACGCTTCACATTGGCCCAATAAGAATCTTTTTCAATATTCAAACCGGTATAATCCCTCCACTTATCAGGATAGCCTACCTTTACATAAAAAGAATTCAACTTCTCAATAGCTTTAATCTTTGTGCTGTCACCCATCCATTCCAAATTCCGAATACGTTCTCCCAATGCGGTCTGCAGATTCTTTACCAACTGCACCATACGTTCTTTTGCGGCTGCCGGAAAATATTTCTCCACATACATCTGACCTACCGCTTCACCCAGTACTCCATTTACAGTACTTACAGCACGCTTCCAACGAGGTTGGTTAGCCTGTTTGCCGGATAGTGTTTTTCCATAAAAATCAAAATTTTGTGCCACCAAATCATCACTCAAGTAACCGGCAGCCCTGTCTATCAGACTCCATTGCATATAAGCGATCTGATTTTCAACCGGCAAGCTATTGATAATTTTCTCAACCTCTTTAATCGGCTCCACTTGAGAAACACTCAGTTCAGTCACCCCTTTCACGCCTATACCATTCAAGAAAGCATCCCAGTCAATGCCCGGAATCTCTTTCTTTAATTCATCCAAAGACATTTTATGATAATTGGCCGCAGGGTTACGCTGTTCCACCGCACTGAAAGAAGCTTTTGCAATACGGGTTTCGATATCCATTACAGCCTCCATTTTCTTTTTAGCGGCAGCCTCATCAAAACCAGCCAATTGGAACATCTTTACAATATGTTCCTTATACTTATTACGGATATTGACAGTCACATCATCATTGTCCAGATAATATTCTTTTTCACCCAGACTGATACCCCCTTGATACAATTGAAACAAATTGCTCTTGCTGTCCATGATATCGGCACCCACATAGAAACTGAAATAAGGGAATACACCGCTATGAGCCAGTTCCGCCATCAAAGGAACTATTTCCGATTTATCCTTCACTGAAGCAATCTTTTCCAAATCAGCTTGAATAGGAGTTACTCCATCCGCATTCAGTTTCACACTATCCATAGCCAAATTATAGATATCCCCTATTTTCTGACCTATTGTACCTTGCGCATTCTGCCCGGCAGCAATTTCCACAATCAATCCTTTCAGTTGTTCCCGATTATTTTCAGCAAGCATATCGAATGAGCCAAAACGGGAATATTCATTGGTCAGAGGGTGTTTCTTCATCCATCCGCCACAAGCATACTGATAAAAATCAGCTCCTTGAACAGCCGTAGTGTCCAAATTTGTCAAGTCTATACCCGAAGTCATGACGGCTTCCTTTTTACTGTCGCATCCGGCAGCTACTGCCAGAGCCAATACAGCCATTGGTAAATAATGTTTTGCTTTCATTTATTCTATATATATGATACATACTTTAACTTCCCTGCATCTCTTCTAATTCCATAGAAACGGTCTCCCATTCTTCTACCGTCTGATCCAAGTCCTTTTTCAGTTTCTGATGCTTTTCATACAAAGCCATATCCGATGCACCTTCGGGAGTAGCCATATCAGCTTCCACCTCGCCAATCTCAGTTTCCAGCTTTTCTATTTTCTGTTCACAACCCGCAATTCGTTTCTCCAATTTGCGAATTTTCTTATTCAATTCCTTTTGCGCCTCATAAGATAATTTGTTCTCACTAACCGTTTCGGGTTCTTCCTTTTTAGTGGCAGACACAGTAGGAGAAGCCGAAAGCTGCAACTCATTCAGACTCTCTATTTTCTTTTTCTGTAAAAAATCATAAATGCCGCCAATGTGTTCTTTTACTACTCCACCTCCGAATTCATAAACTTTGGTCACCAGTCCATCCAAGAACTCACGGTCATGAGAAACAACAATCACCGTTCCATCAAATTCCTTGATAGCTTCTTTCAATACATCCTTTGAGCGCATATCCAGATGGTTGGTAGGTTCGTCCAAAATAAGGAAATTCACCGGTTCTAACAAAAGTTTTATCATGGCAAGACGACTCCGCTCCCCACCCGACAGTACCTTTACTTTTTTATCAGAAGCCTCACCTCCAAACATGAATGCTCCCAGAATATCACGAATCTTCAAACGAATATCCCCTTTTGCCACATAATCAATCGTATCAAAGACACTCAGATTTTCATCCAACATCTGAGCCTGATTCTGAGCAAAATAACCAATCTGTACGTTGTGCCCGATGGTCAGTTTACCTTCGTATGGGATTTCGTCCATTATACATTTCACCAAAGTGGACTTACCTTCCCCATTCTTTCCGACAAAAGCCACCTTCTCACCTCGATTAATAGTCAAAGTCACATCGTGAAAAACGATATGACTGCCATATGCTTTCTTCACCCCGTCACAAATGACCGGATAATTGCCGGAACGCATGGCAGGCGGAAACTTCAACCGCAAGGCTGAATTATCTTCATCATCAATTTCAATAGGAACTATTTTTTCCAATTGCTTGATGCGGCTCTGCACCTGTACAGCCTTGGTAGCCTTATAACGGAAACGCTCTATGAAATCTTCCGTATCCTGAATTTGCTTCTGCTGGTTCTCGTATGCACGCAATTGCTGCTCACGACGTTCTTTGCGCAATACCACAAACTCATCGTAAGCCACTTTATAATCATAGATATGCCCGCAAGATATTTCAATCGTACGATTGGTCACATTATTAATAAATGCACGGTCGTGGCTCACCAATACAACGGCTCCCGCACTTGTCTTCAAAAAGTTTTCCAACCATTGAATGCTTTCTATATCCAGATGATTGGTAGGCTCGTCCAACAGCAACACATCGGGCCGTCGCAACAGCAACTTGGCCAACTCTATACGCATACGCCATCCACCACTGAACTCAGATGTAGGACGGTTAAAATCCTCCCGGCTAAATCCCAACCCCATCAATGTACGTTCTATCTCAGCTGTATAATTGGTACCTCCCATCATCAAAAAGCGTTCATTGTCATGGGTGAATTTCTCAATCAGTTTATGATAGTTTTCTGAATCATAATCTGTTCTATCCGCCAACTCCTGATTCATTCTCTCAATACTAGCCTGCAAGTCAAAGATATGTTCAAAAGCCATCTCCGCCTCTTCCATCACAGTATGTTTATCACTCAGAATCATGACTTGAGGCAGATAGCCTATCGTCACATCACGCGGAACAGAAACACTACCTGAAGTAGGCGCCTGTATTCCTGCCAATATCTTAAGCATAGTAGACTTACCGGCCCCATTCTTCCCGACCAGCGCAATACGATCTCTCTTATTGATAACGTATGACACATCCTCAAACAGAGGCGTTACTCCAAACTCTACTTTCAAATTATCTACTGAAACCATTCGTTTTTATCCTTTTGCAAAAGTGGCAACAAATATACGGTTTTATATGTAAAAAAGACAAAATACAAGTAAATAAAAAAAGTCCTCATCCTTAACAAATAGGACAAAAGTATTAAAACGTGTTAGAAAACATATTTTTTTAGTTGTTTTATTTGCAAAATCCACTAAAACACGTACCTTTGCAACGTGTTTTTCATAGTATTAGATTTAAGGTTAACAAAGGTTGGAGCAAGGCGTTGCTCCTTTTTTTATGTCTACATTTTCCTCATACTTAAATATTGACTTAGCTCAACCAAGCAAAATTTATCTGTAATACAAAAAATGACTGCTTCATTCTCATGAAGCAGCCACCAACAAAATACACGACGTAACACAACTATGTTTTACACATATCAGTTATTTAATATCGATTCCACAAGGATTGAGTCCCGGACCACCACCACCTGTATATCCCCTACTTTCTCCTGTGTCCCATGGAGAAATCCAAAAAGCATATAAATCGCCACAAGTAACATAAAACTTCACTTTAACTATCTTGCCTGAAAGAGCAGCAAGTTTTTTACCTGATTTCCAAGTTACCAATTGTTTAGTACTGTTCAAATCATTCATTTCCTTACAATCCTCTCTGGAAAATCCCGTAATCACATTACCATTTTCATCCATTATCTCCACCTGCAAATCCTTTGCTTGTGCATTCACAAAAAAATGATTACCATCAAACTTTATTTTCTCGGTAACAAGTACCCCTTCTGTGTCTGTATGCATGGAAACGAACCCATCACGACGTAAAGTTGCCAACCCAGTAGAAGTAAATCCATCCCACATCACTTTATTCTTCATTCTTCCACTAGAATACAAATACAAAGAATCACCAACAATGAGAGGTACGCCAATAACAGACTGCATATTTCCCCAATTCCATGCCCCTTCCGTTTCATTTACTCCCATAACAGGTTCATAACTGGGACGATAAAAATGAAAACCATCCCGACTATATCCCATCCCTATTTCATTTCTTTTCTGAATACCTAACTTACCACAGAGATCATTCTCTGGTCCTTTCCACATAGCATAGAACCCTAGCATAACACTTTCATAAGGCATAGCATCAAAATTATAAATGGCTGGACGCACATCAGGAAATTCAGGATGTGGCAGTTCCTTATCGGAAGGAGTAAACCACAAAACTATATTTTTATCCTTTATTCCTTTAGCCAATGAATGCGCCACGCTAACTGCCATCTCTGGATCTTCATTTTCCAAATAGCCTCTAGAGCGTCCGTCTGCTTTACTCCCCTGCCGTAGACTAATAGCCCATTTTTGAGTAAACGGATTATAGAAAGCAGTGGTACGATCCCCCACCGGTCCTGATTGCGCAACTCCTTCCGACCAATGAATACCATCTTTTGAATATTTTAAAATTATTTTCCATCCTCCACTATGTTTTTCCACATTGAAGAGTTTGAAACGTTTTTCTGGTTCTGGACACATTTTATCGAGCCAAACTGTAGCCGCATCCCGATCACAAGTATCTACAATATTCGTACCCGGCACTATATCCATATTCACTTTTTCCCAATGCTTCCCATCTTTTGACTCCGCATAACAAGTATAAAAGCTTTGACGATGTTTGTGCATAGATCCGGCACCAGCCAAATACCACATTTTAAATTTTTGTTCGCTTTCATCATACCATATTCCATCACTGAAAGGAGCAGCATAAGGAGCACGTTCAAAAGTGTATTCCCACTCCTTATCCGGAGCAAGTACCGGATTATTCTCATAGAACATAGCCTTATGGGAAACACGCTCCATATCTGTTTCTGCAATTAAAAAATCATCAACGAATAATTGGCGTCCTAGATTTACAGAAATAACAGTCGGTTTGTTTGAAATATAAGGTAAAGACATTTCGCGACGTACTCCATCATCAATCATACTAGGAGGCCATTGCTCGGGCAGCACAATGCCATTATGCAATGTTCTACCATTCTCTTTCACCGTTTTATCATTGGAAGATGACACACAGCCGGCAAAGCAAGCTGCACATATAATATAATAAAATACTTTCATAATTATTCTATTTTTAATTACCATCCTGGATTATTTTTAGTGATATATGGATTACCCTCTACTTCATCAATTGGCAATGGAACCCATTCATTCTTATTTTCCTTAAACCCCATATATTGAGCCCTGCTAAACCTTTTAAACAAAGGATCAGTATTTTCCAATTCGCGAAAACGCTCTACTACTTTACCCCAACGAAGCAAGTCAAAGAATCGGAAGCCTTCATAGGTAAGTTCTAGAATACGTTCATCTTCAATAGTTCTCATATTAGCTTCTGTTACATGAGGTACTCCTACCCTATCGCGTACTTTGTTTATTGCTTCTAACGGGGTTATGTTTGCAGTGGCTTTCCCTCCCATTACTACAGCTTCAGCATACATCAGCAAAACATCCGAATAACGAATCATTCTCCAGTTTACTCCTTGTGCACGTCCATTAAAAAAATGCCCACCAGCATCATCTGTCGGAGGTAAGGTCCAATCCAACCATTTCCTACTACACATTTTATATCCCATTGCCAACTCATATTGTTCACCAAATGTTCCTTCCTTTGAACCCATTTCTGCTTCCCAATCCTTCCCTTCAAGAAAAGTAACCTTCATACCTTTCGGACGTATAATCTCCGATACATTATCATTAAAAACAAACGAACCAAACATACGTGGATCAGTTTCTCCTGTCACTGTTTTTGACGCTACAAATTTATCATATAACCAATTGTGCATAACCTGTGCAGAACTATTCGAATTTCTACTTCTATTCATTATACACATTTTACACCGGACATCATTGAACAACCCACTGTCCACAAATCCTGGGTTAAATCCTGTATTCAACACTCCGACAAATTGTACTTCAAAAATAGATTCATCATTATTTTCATGTGCCACATCAAAGTTCCATGAATAGTCATCTACCAATCTGTAGTTTCCACAATTACCATTAATGATTTCTGCAAAAGCCGCAGCAGCCTCATTATAATAAGTTGTTTGTGAAGTTCCATATTTGGGTTCAATACCGGATCTATAAAGATATGACTTACCCAAAAGTGCATAAGCAGAAGCTTTCGTCACACGTCCTTTATTTTTAGCATCCCAAAAATTCTTGTCAGGAAGTAAATCTTTAGCTTTGATCAGATCATCTATAATAAAATCCCAAGCCTCTTCAGGTGTTGCCTGAGGCTTATATTCATTAGGAGCCTTAGGCAATTCTTTAATCAAAGGAATATTCCTATAATTGATGAATAAAAAGAAATGTGTAAATGCACGAAGAAAATAAGCCTCCCCCAAATATGCATCCTGTAATTCTTTATTGCTGAATTCTATTTCAGTAAGACTTTCAATCATTTGGTTAGCTTGGGAAGCAGCTGTATACATTAACTGAAAAGGTTGAACCAATGAATAATAAGAAGGGGTAAACTCTTCATTATAAGCACCTGGTACTCCATAATCAGCTACCGAACACCCCTCATCACTACGAGTCAACATCAAACCAAATCCACAAGCTCCCAAATTACGAGGAGTCGAAATATACCCATAGATACCAAGAATTCCCTTATTACAATTTTCTAGTGTAGTATAAAATGAATTAACGTCTGATTGATTAGGATTCACCGCCAAATCATTAAAAATATCTTCACATGAGCCCATCATTCCAATAGTTACAAAACTGATAATGATAACTATAATTTTACGCAACATTATTTTCATACTTATTCTGTTTTTAGAAAGTTAAATTGACACCAAGATTATATACTCTAGAATTCATTGTTGCTTCATGAGGACTTTCCTGTGCTTGCCAGAAACCATCCACACCTCTGTCAAACAACACGTTTGAACTAACTTCGGGATCATACAAGGGATATTTTGTGATAGTGAATAAATTTTGTACCCCCGCATATATTCTAAATGATTCTATATGGAATTTTTGCAATAATTTCTTATTAAAGGAATAACCGATTTGTAGATTCTTGCATCTGAAATAAGAACCATCCTCCACATAGAATGTACTTGGAAGCGAGTTTATGCCAGAACTGTTTTTACTATTCAGTTTAGGAGCTTCTGCATTAGGATTTTGCGGAGTCCATGAATTATAGAAAGCATCCTTTAGGGTAGCACTATTAGCTCCTCCAAAATACCAATCATATTTCATTAAAGCAAAAATATCGTTACCTTGCGTTCCTTGGAAAAAAGCAGTCAAATCCCAATTCTTATAACCTACATTTATATTTAAACCATAAGTAAAATCCGGATGAGGATTACCAATATCCGTTTTATCATTCTCATCAATCTTCCCATCCGGTTTTCCTGTCAATACACCATTCACACTACCATTATTATCCTGAAAAATAAAATTACCATCATTATCAAAACCTTCCACCACATATCCCCAAAAGGTACCAATAGGCAAGCCCGGTTTAGTAATAGTAGGACGGTCATTAAAAGAACCACTCATCATCACCTCTGCCTTAATGGGTTGTACTCCCTCACCCAAACTCTTTACTTTATTTCTTAATGCCGAAATATTGGCAGTAACATCCAAACTCCAATCCTTCCAATTATTACGATAACCTACCGTAAATTCAAAACCTTTATTTTCAACAGATGCAGAATTAAAGACTGGCAAATCCCCCCCATTAGTCATAATGGTTTGCCCTGACGATGCTAATGGAAGTAATGGAGCAAGTAAGTCATTATTATCTTTCCAAAAATATTCAGCTGTAAAAGAAATTTTATTATTCAGAAAAGCCATTTCCAATGCTACGTTTTTAGATATTGATTTTTCCCAAGTCAAATTTTCCTGAGCAAATTTGGTTACATAACCATTCATCACATTACTTTGACCAATCTGATTTTCACCGAATACAGAAGGTATTGGACCATAAGCCGTAGAAAGGAAAGAATATGAATCTATAAAATTAGCTCCTAATTCACCATAACTAGCTCTAATCTTCATTTTACTTATCCATTCTATATTAAAAAAATTCTCTTCATGTATATTCCAACCCACTGAAACCGAAGGAAAGTAACCGACCCTATTTCCTTTAGCAAATTTGGAAGATTTATCACTACGAATACTTGCAGAAACAAGATAACGCTCCTTATAGTCATAGTTCAAGCGAGCAAAAAAGGAGAGTAAAGCTGAATTGTATTCTTCACTTGTTATATCTCCTTTCCCATTAAAAATAGTAATATTAGGACCACCCAAATCTGTAGAACCAGAACCAATCCCCATAGTTCTATAGTATTCTCTCATCCAACTTGTACCTACCATTGCGTCAATAGTATGACCAGCAAACATATTCTTATAAGTCAAAATGTTATCAATTGTATAACTAAATCGCTGTCCACGACTTTCAGATAGTGAATTAATCGTTCTGCTATAATCAGGATCTGCATTACCATTCTCATCCCAATTGGAGTCAAAAGCAATGGACCGAGATATATTATTTGTTGATATATAGTCACCTCCAAGTAGTAGCTTATAATCCAATCCTTTATATAAATTCAGTCCTATATTCAAACTACCAGTAACATTAACTGTTTTATTTCTTCGAACAGTATTGGAATAAGATGCAAACGGATTAGTAACTTTTCCTTCATTTACATAATAATCTTTACCTGCAGATACATACCTTCCCTCTACATCAGTCATTGGAACAGTAGGAATCCCCATCACCATCCTTACTTGAGGCTCCTTATTTGTAAAAGCAGCAGAAAGAGTTTCACTAACAGTCAAACGTCCTTTCTTAAACGTTCCATTGACACGTGCATTATATTTCTTAAAACCAGAAAATTCCATAATACCTTGCTGATCAAAATACCCCAAACTTGTATTAAAAGTTGAATATTCACCACCACCAGAAATTGAAGCATTCAAATTATACATAGGAGCATTTCTTAGATATGCATCTTGCCAGTCAGTATTAATATCAGGATTAGTAGGATGAATATTTTCTGGAGCTTGAGTCTGGTTTGTTGAATTTGCAACAATTTGCTTAGTATATTCGCGATGCTCATTTGCATCTAGAAAATCAAGATATTTAGAAGGAGTCTGCAAAGAATAGTTTGCAGAAATTTCAACTTTTGCTTTACCTTTTTGACCATGCTTGGTAGTTATCAGCACAACCCCATTTGCAGCGCGAGAGCCATAAATGGCAGCCGCCGAACCATCCTTCAGGATTTCTATTGATTCAATATCTGAAGGATTCAACGAATTTAGCCCATTATTAGAAAATGCACCATCAATAACATATAAAGGTTCAGTAGCACCAAATGTACCTGCTCCCCGAACAAGTATCTTGATATCTGCCCCAGCTTCTCCCCCCTTTTGCAATATTTCTACTCCTGGAGCCCTCCCCTGCAAAGCAGCTGCAACAGAATGCCCCATCTGTTTACTCAGTTCTTTTGCAGGCACTGTCGCCACGGATGCTGTCAAACTAGATTTTTTTTGAGTTCCATAACCAACCACCACCACTTCATCTAATTGTTCCAAATCCTCTTTCAGAGTTATATTCACATTCTTTTCCCCTTCCAAATTAACAGCAAGAGTCTTATAACCGATAAAACTAATAATAAGAGTTGCATTCGCAGGAGCTTTAAGTAAAAACTTACCATCCATATCAGTAATAGTACCATTAGTAGTCCCCTTTTCCATCACATTAACTCCTACGATAGGTTCTCCCATAACATCCATCACAAGCCCTGAAATATCTTGTAATTTTTTCTCGTTCAACATGGACTGTTCTACTTCCTTCTTCCGAATAATGATATTTTTATCTTTTATCTCATAAGAAACATTTTGTCCTTCCAAGATTTGCTCAATAACTTCTTGCAGTTGCTCAGCGTCTATATCAACAATCTTTTTCGTATCTAAATCCCCAGCTATATACACAAATGAATATCCACTTTTTTCTTTTAGCTCAGTCATAGCTTTTTTCACCGATACTTTATTCATTTTCAATGGTATATTCTGTGAGAAGATATTCAAATTAAGGCAAAGCAAAGCCCCGACCAATAATATGGCCTTTCTCTTGTTTTTCATAAATTAGTAATTTATTAATTAAAAAATTAAATGAACTTAGCTTTTAAAGAGAAAAATCATTAACTTTGCATTCTCTAAAAGCGCACTCACAATCGTAAGTCGAAAAAGAGATTTCATCAAGGTGGGAAAATCCCTATATCTTCCCACCTTTTCTTTTTCATCCCTTTCGTACCCCTATTACAGTATTACAGCTCTAATTCTATTCATACTTTTAATTTTAAGGTTAAACAATTTTAATCCACTCCCTACTTAATATAAAGTTATATTGTGTCCTTCAATAATATAATGAATCTTACGGGTCGCAGATAATGCTTCCAAAACTTCCTGAATATTTTGCTCACGATGAACGAAATTTCCATAGAACCTGAAAGTATTCAAAGTATCACTAGCTATTTGTATTTTCACATTATAACTACGTTCTAACTCCTTCACAACATCTGGCAACAATTCCTCATCAAAAAATAAATATCCATTAGTCCATTGTAATGCATTGGAAACAGTAGAATACTCCACATGCATTCTGCCATTCTTTTTATTCAAGACCACCCTTTCATTGGGTAACAAAAAAGCTTCTTTTTCTTTTTTCAATAAATTATTCAATGCCACTTTTCCTTCGGACAAAGAAACAATGGCTTCTGCATCATCCGGATAATCCCGAAAATTAAATTTCGTCCCCAATACCTTTACCAGCAAACTATTCGTTTTCACAAGAAATGGAACTTCTTCATTTCGTTTAACTTCAAAATACCCTTCTCCTATCAATTCTATTTTTCTATTCCCTACTCCGAATCCTTGTGAATATGTTATACGCGATCCGGCATTCAACCACACTAATGTCCCATCCGGCAAGGTCAATTTTGTTCTGGAACCAAGAGGAGCCTCCACAATGATATCCGAAAATACCTCTTTTATACTTATTCCACCCCTCCAATAAGAAAAATAAGAAACTGAGAACAATACAACAATAACAGCTGCATAACGCCAAAATTTAGACAAACAGAAATTTTCACGTTCTCTTTTATCATTCAACCTTTGATTAGCAATTCTATTTTTAAATTGTTCAAATGCTTTGCTCTTATCATATTTAACATCCTCTTTCACACTTATGGCAGAAAACCAAATTTCTTGCCGCTGCATAAAATACTTTTCATTTTCCACAGACGCAGCTATCCACTCCTTCAGTTCATGCACAGCATTTCCATCCAACTCATTACTTAAATAGGATACTATTAATTCATCAATATGTTCTTTTTCTGCTTTCATCTTTGTTGTTTCTAAAGTGAAGACGATTTATTTTAAATACAGGGTAGTCCTAAAAGAACTTTTTTCTGTTTTAACACGAAAAAAATAAAATCAAAGCAATTAAATATTTGCTCAATTCAGTCTGAAGGAAAGATAATGCATTCTTTATATGATACTTAACCGTATTTATAGAAATACCTAATTCCTGAGAAATTTCTTCATATTTTTTCTCCTCAAATCTACTTTTTTCAAAAACACATCTACATTCAACCGGTAGTTTATCTATTGCCATACGGATTTCATGCTCCAATTCACGTTCTAATAATATTCCCAAAGGATAATTATCCGACTGCAAATACTTTTCTTCAGACATCTCTTCCGGTACTAAAACTGAAAATGAAATTTCCTTTTTTTCAGATCTAGATTTCAGATAGTCTATACAACGATTACGAACAGCCTTTATCAGATAACTTCTAATAGAAATAGTAATGTTTAAAGTTTCTCTGATTTCCCAAAGGTGAAATATTACATCTCCAACTATAGTTTCCGATAAAAAATTATCGTTCAAATATTGATTTGCTACATGACATAAAAGAACATAATGATAATCATAGATGTATTTATAAGCATCTTCGTTGCCATTTTTCAGTTGTTCTACAATCAGTTTCTCTGTGTTTTCCATTTTATTTCTTTTGAAAAAGGAATAAAGTTAACGGGAACAAATTTAGAAATTAATTCTGAGTAACTTTATAAAAGAGCAAAAAACAAATCCGTTAATCTTATTATCACACCTCAAATGGTTACAATAAAGACTAACGGATTTCCCTATTCTAGTTTTAAAACTATATCCAACACCTCAGATAAAACGAATCTGAATCATCACTCCATAAAGATTAAAATCGAAAAGAACCTTATCAGTATCCTTCTTTAGAAAACGCTTTTTCCCATCTTGCCTAATCTCCGAAACTCTGTTTCCCACAGATTTCAATACCATAGTCAGTGGTTCTGTAAATAATTGTGCATTCATATCCAAATGAGGAGTTATGTTATAGCCGTTTTCTAGCACATTCAAGCGATTTTTTTCTCGTTCTTTTGTTATAAGCAACTACCTCTCTAAATGTACCCACCCATATTTCATTTTCCATAGCCTTTACCTTATTCCCACAATATTTCAGGATTTTGAAAAGCATCATATCCCTGCGATATTCCATGTATCATTGCCAACTCCCTATCTACCGGAGTTTACCAAGCTTTCCACCCATTTATCTAAAGACGCAGGAGTCGATTTCGACTTATCTCCCCCGATGTGATATTGTTCAGTACATGTACCTACCCCTGTTCTTATCAAATGTATAACTAATAGCACACACTCTGTCACCCTTATAAGGTGCCACATAAACATCTTGTGTGAACCCGTTATCCCTGATATCAGCCCCTGTCTGTTTCACCAATTCTATTCGAGGCGATGATTCCGGCATAGAAACATGCTCTTCATATACTCCCGGACGGACAAGTATAGATATTGTTTTCTTGCTCCCACCAACTGCCGCATTCACTGCTTCCTGAACTGTAAAGAAATCTCCACTCCCATCTTTCGCCACCACATAATCATAACGTCGCACATATTTTGCCAAAGCCGGCACTTCTTCCATCAAAGCGTCCACAACCAACCCGGCAACTATACGTCCACCATATATATTCAAGTGAGTATTGTCAATTTTCCCTTCCGGACAAAATTCATATTGTCCTGCTGGAATCCACATAAACAATTTTCTTGAATTCTCGACTCCCATACCGGTAACCAAGTCATGGATCAATTTATTCAAATCAATAAAAGATACATTCATTTCTCCGGCTACCCGACGGGGAGATTCCAGATATTTCCCATGGGTATCAACCAATACCGGACCTTCTTTTTCATAACTACCCTTTATCTCCGTCACACCTTTAGGGGGGGGGGGGAAATTACGACGAACTATAGAATTGAACAGTACAGGATTTCCTCCCTTAGCACATGTTCCATTCACAAAACGTCTTAAATTATCATCAAAGGTACTTCCGGATTCTGTATGTAATGTGACTCTAGATTTCTCATCATTATGCCCGAATTGAATAAATACATAATCACCTTTATGAATTTTAGAAAGCACTACATCCCAACGTCCTCCATTGATAAAACTGAGTGAACTTCATCCATTCATAGCGTGATTATCCACCACAACCTCTTCCGTAAAATATCCGGGAAGCATTTGTCCCCAACCACGCTCTATATTACCATTCTTCAGACTTTTATTCGCCATGGTAGAATCACCAATCATAAAAATAGTAATGGGGGCTTTTCTCTCAGCAATAAAAGCCGATAACAGGAGTAAAGCACATAAAACAAGTAATACTTTTAATTTCATGTTTTTCATATACATTTTATAAGTTAAAAGATTTAGGCAAAAGTAAACAAGAAAAGAAACCATAAAAAATGATACAAGAATATAGAAATTTGCTCAAAATCAATAGTTCAATTACTCTTTCAGTAAATAAGAACTAATAAAAAGATGTTCAAACAACATCAATTTGCCACTTGAACATTTTTTCAATTCTTCAAATTCATATCGAAACATCGAAGGTTCTCCCCAATAGACAAACTCTTCCAAAAAGGCAAAATATGAATGTCCAACTGTCAGAATGATGCAGGCAAAGAAAGTAATTGATACATCAATGTATGTGCCATACGTTCTTGACCATTGGTATTAGGATGCAAACGATCATACCCCGAATCATAGAAATAAATAAGTTGTTCTTCAATCATCGGATTCATACCTGTAACCGAATTAAAATCTATTACAGGAACTCCCCACAAATTACCTGCTTCCTTAATGGCCTGTACATAAGCGTCCACATATTCTCCGCATTTATTCTGATAGCTTTCATCCGGTTGTACGTTCTTTTCGCCGAATTCCGCTAAAGAACGATGCAATGGGGTCAACAAAACAATTTGTTTATCGGGAAACAATTTTTTCAAATGACTCAAACCAATATTAATACGGCCTTTATACGTATCATTCGTCATTATAGGAACACGCCTTTTACGCGTTTCCAGTTTTTTAGTTTCACCACGGGCAGCCATCACCTGCTCTTCTTTCTCTGCAAACCAAGTCCCGACAGGTACACTGCTATTAAAATCATTTGTCCCCATCAAAACCACAATGGCATCAACCTCTTCTCCATGCTCCTTTTTCAATTGTTCTGCCTGACGGGGTACATCATTCCATTGACGTCCACTCACTCCATACACATAAGGAGTGATATCCAACCATTCTTTCAAAAAATCCCAATACTTTTTTATGTTATCTCCATAACAATTGGGATCAGTTATCGAGTCTCCTATATAACCAACCTTTTTTCCATACCATGGATGCCGGATATAACCTTTATTACATGATTCTTTTCCACAAAGAAACGTTTCCTGTCCGTGTAACAGCAACGGACATGCTAATAAAAGAGCAAATACAATAAACTGTCTGTTTTTCATAAGTAACTGTTATTTTTTCAATCAGTAAAGTGACATCAAAGATATAAAATAAGAAATAGAAAAACAGCTATCACATACTTTTATTTTCATTTGCCCTCTTCTATCATTCATAAGACAAAAAGTCCGAAAGGTCATAATAAACAAAACTTTACATTTTTAAATTAATTTGTTAACAAGGTGCGATATATTTATAAAGCATGTTATAAAACGGTGAAATACAGACTAAAAACTTGCTATTATAAACAAAGTCCGTATCTTTGTAGTGTGTTTTTCATAGTATTAGATTTAAGGTTAACAAAAGATTGGCTGTCTGGGATAGATAGCCTTTTTTTTGCCCATATATAAAGAGGAAATCTTAACATTCTGATTGTCAAATAATTAATTAAAGGTAGTAGAACGGATAAATAGCCGAAATAAACAAAAATAGCGGGTAACCTCTATTCTTATGTAGGCTGTTATGTAGGCAAAAAATTGGTCTACATGAGTACACGTAAAACCTAATTAAAATGTATTCGATCAACATTAAAGGAAAAGTGACCTCAAAAGACAAAAAACTGGTGAAACTGGAAATGATCTTCTTCCAAACAGGCTACAACAGAGTTTCTAAAGTGCTAAATATCACCGGTCCCATCAAAGACTGGGACAATGCGTCACAATCATTTATTTCCAAATCAAGCGATGCTATCAAAAAGAACAAGATGTTGCTTGATCTGAAATTAAAGTTTCAGAAGATTGCGGAAGAATGGGAAGAGGAAGGACGTAAATGGAGTCCGGCCGAACTGGCACTTAGTCTTGATAAAAAGAAAGGGAAGGAAATGAAAGAGGAAGACCGTTCTCTGTCCGTTTCCCAGATGATTGATTATTTGATTAAAAAATTCTCTGAAAAGGAAAAAGAGAAAAACGGCAAGATTGTGAAAAGCCTAGCGAGTGTAAAGGACTATAAAATCATAAAGAAGGCTTTGGAAGAGTTCACACAAAAGAAATACAATAAACCATTATCCGTGTTTTATTTCAGTGACATAACAAAACAGTTCCTCTTGGATTTTGTTCTATATACACAAAAAAAAGGGATTGCCAATGGTAATAAAGCAGGCTTGAACCAGAAGTTGCGTAAACTAAGAGCCATAGTCAACTATGCCAAAGGGCTGAATATGCACGGTGCTGATCCGGAAATATTCGGCTGTGTGGAGGATAAGATGAAATGGCACAAGTTTGAACCGAGAACTGTTTCCAAGAGAGTGATACAGTTAATTGAGAATGTGGATAGAAGCTTGCTTACACTTAAAGAGGAATTTTGCTTGGATTTATTTCTTTTCAGTTATTACACAGGAGGTATGGCCAATGTGGATGTCTGCCATTTGACGTACAATATGATTCAAGGAAACCAGGTTATCTATGAACGGATGAAATTCCCGAAAATTGGAAAACCCTTGTTGATAGAGAAATCAAAACAAATTATTGAGAAATATGAAGGTCAAGGCATTGACAACTATGTATTCCCTGTATTCACAAAAAAACATACCACGGAGGCCAAAATGCGTAATAGAGTCATTCAAATCTCTAATAGAGTCAGCAAAACGTTGACTAAAGTTTGCAATATTCTGGATATAAAAGAGAATATAACTTGGTATTCCGCACGAGGTACATTTATCTCCCGTATGGTAGATGCCGGTTGTTCTCCGGCTGTTACGGCAGAACAAGCAGGAAACAGTGTTGCGGTAATCTTTAAGCACTATTACAAGTTTACCGAAGGCGAAACCTTATTGACAAAAATGAATTCTGTATTCTAAAGTAGCAACCAACAAGTTAGAATTTCCGGATATTTTAATGGATGAAGCCGGATTTGACAGGGCTATTGTTTTATTATTCGGGAAGTTTCGCTATCTTTGTTGCAATGAAGACGACAGGCTGGGTATGATTCCTGCCGTCTTCATACCCAGCCCGAAAATAGACGGGGGATATACATATTGTACGTTCGCTGAACGTCTTGGTATAGATAAACTTGCACTTTTCAAAAAGGCAAGATGTATACGCAATGTTCATGCTGTGTATGCTTATATAAAATGAGTTCACGCTGTTCTTTTGGGTACAAGGCGAACATAACCATTAAAATATTATTGATATGAAACAAATTACTTTGTACGTGTACCAATCTATCGACGGTTGTCAGGCTTCTTCGGACAAGTATTTCGATACAGCGGTGGATGCCTCCGGTTGCGTGCTGATTGATGAAGAAACTTACCTGCGCATTTATATGAATCATTTGGGCTGGCCAATTACAGCGAAAGAGACTTTGGTTGTAACGAACAATGCTATCAACCTGACTGAGAATGAACGAGTGCAGTTTATTACAGGGGATGTAGTGGCAGAACTGCAGAGAATAAAAGAGGATGGCGACGGTACGGTGGTGGCTTACGGTGAGGAGATTGGAACTCTGCTTTTGGATAACGGGTTGGCGGACGAAATCACGGTAACGACCGTACCGATACTGGTCGGAGGTGATGAGAAAGCACTGAAATGCGGATTGAGTGACGGTGGAACCTGGATTGTGCGGTCGAACAAGATGCTGGTGGATGGTAAAATACGGACAGTGTACGGAAAGGTGTGATGACGAAATACAACAGAAATGTGTCATAATTTACCACAGATTACGCAGATGTACATAGACTAAATTTAACAAACAGATGATACTCTGTAATATTTGTCTGCGTAAATCCGTGTAATCTGTGAATATAATTTTTACACATTCTCTTGGGTTTTCAATAAAGAATAAATAAAATAATGGACTATATACAATTATTCCGGTATTGGGAGTATAGTATTGTCCACTTAAAGATTAGGAATATCTCCTTGAAACGGGTTTGATAAGCAAGTCGATGTGCTCGTGTTCAAGAATATGCTTCATAGCCTTGTAGATGGGCATCTTCTCAATACCAGCAATCTTTAGAGCTTCCATTTTAATGGTATTCTCAACCAGCTGTAAGTAGTCCTCCTCTTTCAGCTCAACATATTTTTGTGACTGGGATTTCAATTTTGCCATATCATTAATTGTCTTTATTATTTATTTCCGAAATCAGCAGGAATCTCGCCCCATAAGTGCTTGTCCCAATACAATACCTCTATATCCACTATCCTTGCTTCCATTACCTTGAGAAATATCTCCGCTTTCTGTAATGCCGGGCATGTGCGTGAGGAAGCGGTCTGTCTATTATTATACCATGTAATACCCGTTATACTGTCGGAATAGATTGTGTGCGGAGTCTCCGGATGCTCTAAAATATACTTGACAGCTGTCACAATACCGAGAAACTCCCCGATATTGTTTGTCCAATTGCCAATTGATTCCGAAAAGAGTTCCATTCCGGAAGAGAGGTCGACAGCCCGGAAGCGTGTCAATCTCTCTTTTGCCTTATGGGTACCATCGGTCGCTATGCCTACCTTTGGTTTTCCTTTCATTTGCTTCTTCCCGAATGTCCGTTTTTCGTGTGAATGAATCCGTCAGATTCCATGCGTCGTACCAAAGCCTGTGCTTGGTTTAGGTAATCGTTGATTACACTCTCCTGATGCCTGATATCCTTGCGCCCTTTGAGAATTTCCAATACACCGTCTATTGTACGGCTCATAGCACTCTTTCCGTCCTTGGGATCGAAGAAAATCTTTTTGTTGCCGAATGTCACAGTTACTTGATACAATGTTTTCGGGACAATTATTGTTTCCACATGCGCTTGAAACAAGACAGGGGTAGCAGCAACCACTACATATCCTTTGGCGTTGTGCATGGGTTTCAACTCTACCGAATAGAGGATGTTTGGCTCAATAGTTCCTTTCAGATCTTCTGAAAGAACACATATTTGTTTGCCAAATCTTGAGTCTTCACGAACTCCCATCAATTTACGTGTTTTGGAGTGGCGCGAAACGAATCCGATCAGTTCGCCTGTCCGCTCCGATTTCGCAAACTTCAGTTGCGATTTTTCCGATGTCATATTACAGGTCTTTCATATTCAATCTATTACTTTCAATTAACAATATGTCTTTAATAACTCACTTTATCATGCAAATATATATCAAATAAGCGTGTTGACAAAGTATTTTAATCATTAGTTTTCAGGTAATTATGTACGAATATATAGAGAAAGACTGCACTCAGTACAGTCTTTCTTCCTCTGTAAAATGGCTAAAACGTTCATCTGTATCAGAGGTTTGCAGAAGATAACGGCATTTCCAATATCGGTAAATCCGCCCACCGTTAGGTATATAGTAATTTATATCGTCAGCGTTCAGATATTGGTTTCCCTGTTCTGTGCCGTGATGCATCCATCTGGCACATCCCGGCAGATTAGGGTTGTCCCGGACATAAAAATCCATCTTCTCTTTCCCTGTCACGAAAATGTTATGTACGCGGATATCCTTGTCAATCGGAAACCTGTAAACATATAGGGCGAAGTCGCAAATATCCGTCTCCAAAAGATTGTTTCCAAAATGTATCGGGGCTTCCTTTTCCAGACTTTCAAAACCATTCCGTACGCTTGTCCGTGTGCATATTTCCGCAAACCGTTCATCTGTTACAGGTTCGGCTGTTGCATATACCACCCGGAAGCCATTGTTCGTACTGTCCCTGACCATGACATGGGCCACTATCTCGGAAGATTTGTTGATACTGTTGTCCATTGGATCAGTCTTATCGGGAATACACATCCGTAACAGCCCTACCACAATGACAAGAAATACCAATATCGCCCGTGGACCGATTGTAGTTGTCATGAAAACAAACTCATCAGCCTGCTTTCCTAACTGTTTCATAGAATTTTGAGGATGTGGCGGCCGGATGCACCCCGGAACTCGGACACGCATACTTCATGTCCTGCATCCAACAACCGGTTTCGACATTCCTCCATGGCAGTATCTGATATCCTGACAGCAGGAATATTCGCCGCCGTCATCTTGAAAAGAGGCGCTACCATGATCCGGGAAATCGTTTCGGCGTCTTCAAAATACGCTTCGTATGAATCACCTACATGGAAAAGGGTAATGGCTTCCACGCCATGCTTTTCTTTCATACCTCCGTAACACTGACGGATAATCTGTTCCTTTTTCATATAATATATGTGTATGGTTTGGTGTCTGCCAAACATAAAAAGTACCTGCAACCAATTCAGTTGTTGGGAGTTCATCCGAAAGGTATATACAGACTTTTTTATTGGACAAATATACAATAAATTGCGGACTCGCCCCACTTTTTATAAGCGGAACTATTCTCTCATTTTCACCTCCTTTTTTCAAACTCCTCACTGATGGTTTTAACGAATTGTTCATATTGTCTATCCTATGGCTTTTACTACAGGCCTTACCATGGAACAGAGGTGTAAAAAGTAGCCCAAGTTCTCGCTTATAGAAAATCCACCAATAAGGACAGCGCCTGCTTTAATACGACAATATTTTCCGTACATAGCGTAATCACCCGTGGTTTTGATAAGGCCATATCTCGGTAACAGTTCCGGTAGCGTGTCAAGTATCGGGCGTATGACCTTTTTTAGAAAGCTCGGACTTTCTTCCGTTCTCTTCCTCCCGCTTCCTTTTCTGTCGGTATTGCTTCCTTCCGTATGATAAAAAGCCTCAAAACGTTTACGGTATTTTTCTGTCAGTTCTTTAACACCTGTTTCCATCGTTTTAATTATACTCTGCAAGCCATTCGTCCAGTGTCATGGAATCTTCAAATCCGTACTCTTCAATCCGCACGTAACCATTTTCTCCCATGACCAGCTTTTCTCTTGTAAGGATTGTTCCGGCACGGTTTACCATTACCTCCGGTTCAATGGTCGCAAAACGCCCGCCGTCATCCGACTCCCGGATATCATACGCATGCAGTCCTTCCGGCACGGCATTGCGGTCAATCTTGAAATTGGTGAACAATGCCGGTATACCGTTGACAGTCATAGAGTCAAAGCTCTCGTCTTGAATATTTCTTTGGGTAATCATATTAAATTGTTTTGTGGTTATTACTTATGCTCGGGAAGTTCAATGGCCCGAACCCAATTATCCTGGTCATTGAACATCTCGTCATTGATTCTTGCCGTGAACTCCAGCGGTGTCATCTTTTCAACCTCTGTATGCGGGTTGTTCTCGTAATCGAAAATGATCTCCTTGTCAGGAGCGTCACGCCCGAAATCATCCATAGGGAAAGAGAACACCCACACCTCTTTGACCTCGTCTTTCCCGAGAAATCGTTTCAGGTTGTCCGTGTAAGCCGAACATCTGTCCCAGCCGGAGTCCACGAAAGCGGAGATCTCCGCCTCCGTTTTATCCGTGCTTTCTTTCAGGAAAGCGACGGCGTTCTGTTTCCAGAGTTTCTGCCCGACGCATAGTTCCAGATACCGTTCCCAGACGGTAACCTGCCAGTCGATATTGATTTCGTAAAGATGACGGCAGGGGAAACGTTCCCGGCTGTCGGGATTATAGAGTATGCAGCTCCCGTCCGGCCTGATCTCTTCCAGCTTGTACGCGGTATATACCGGTATGCCGTGATGTTCATCTTCCTCGCCTTCCTCCTCGACATAGACCGTGTGGGGCAGCAAGCCCTCCGGCATTTTTGGAATCGCCCTGAGATTGGCGATAATCTCCTGTTCCAGTTCTTTCTGTTTTTCCTGTAATTTCATTTTCTGTCAGTATTTAATTGAATTTTTCCTTCTTTGAATAACTTCTGTTTGTAGCGCCGGTATTCACGGATAATTTCAGTGTGCTTTTTTCGGTCAGGCTTGTACATCCCCTTCGCCTTGCGCTTATTCAGCAGCTCCCTGTTACGCTTCTCCCTTTCGGGATTCACGATGAACGTAATCAAGCGGCGGCTTACACCGTACTCGCGTGTCAGCTGGCGCTGACTGACATCTTCCGTCATGTAACGGTGGAAAATCTCTGCCCGCTGTTCGGGTGTCAGTTTTTGCCTGCGGTCATACCGTGTCCCGCAAATGGTTATTCCCGTGCTTCTGTATGGCATGGCTGTGTCTGTTTATCGTTTGCGTTCCATGAATAAAAGTCGTAATAGCCTGATTTTTTTTTACAGTTCATATCTATTTGATTTTGATTTAATTCTTGACCAAACAGCATTTCCGTTGTATATCAACTCATTTACGCTGAATTGCCCATTAGTGTACAGAGGAGTACTTCCAAACGCATCTATATTTCCGTCCATTTTCTTATTATCACAGATGTATATTTGAATTTTACCGGACTTCTTCGCCTCTTTAAGTAAAGCGGAAACACTTTCATCATTAACGCAGTGCCTACATTTTCCGTTTATCCATACAGATATGGAATTTACTTCTTTTTCATAAGCACATCCCATTCCATCGGAGGCATGTGCTACTAAAACATTTTTATTCATTACTAAATTATTTTCTATCTTTTTCTTTCATGTCATTTGAGAGTTTCTTGTCACAAACAAGTTATCGTTGGTTCTGGGTCAATGTCAATTTCAATCGAAGCGTACTTTATAGGGAAGTAATATTCAACACCCTTACCATTAGCCATATAATAGTGGAGATTTCCCTCTTTTATCCAACACTCACGTACCGGAGAGTTATTAATACTTACTATCCTGTTGAGATTGATTTTTACCTTTTCTTTCTTGTCCTGAACGGCCAACTTAGTTTCTTCATTTTCGCCTTCGATTGCATCTTGAATTTGTGTGTCAAGGCCAATCGGCGGTAATGTGATTTTTGTAGTTTGTATTTTCATTCTTAATTCTTTTGTTGTGTATTAATCGATAGATGCAACCGTTCGTGCAAATAGGATTGGGAATAATCTGTTTCTCCATGATTAAATTCATTCCTGTTTTTAATACTTCTGATTCCATACTTTATCTCCTTTTTGTTCGTATTTAAACTAAAACATTGATATATCGGCAGGCCATTTTTCCACGTCCGTATCTATAAGCATATGCGTGTATTTATCCGACGGGTATTTCTTTTGTGCCTTAAAAGTCGCTTCGATATAATTTTCCGCTTCTACAATCAAGTGTGGCATCTCATCTATATAATCTCTATAAGTATCTCCGTCCTTGTCGGTTATCCACTTATATTTAAAAATCTCAAAGGTATAATGTGCCATTCATTTCTATGTATTAGTGAACTTATACCGTTGAGAAAATTCCCAACAGATCTTCGGCGGTCAGGGGACGGAGGGAAACGGCGTTGAATTCCTGGACGTCGTCCTCGTGTATATCCCGCACCCCTACGGTCGGATTCTCGCTACTCGGCCGTAAGCATATGACTTCAAGCAGCATTTCCTTGCGGTAAGCCGCTGGTCCGTCTCCAAAACTTCGGCGTATCGAACCGACCGCCTCGTCCGTCAGGCGTACGAAATCCCCGGTGCGGAATGATGGTGCCGGATTCGTGACGGGAGCCGGCATCTGCCGGTCCCTATGTCCTTCCAGGTCTTCCACGGCCATTGCGTAGGCCCTATATTCCACTTCAGTCCCGAATTGCCTGGTTATCACGTGACCGCCGGAGCCGGCGGTATTCTCTTCCGGCGGGATGATCCCGGTTTTCTTGTATATGCTTACGGTGTCCTTACCGAGCAAAAGTGTCACTGTTATCATGATCGTGGCAATCGTTTTTTTATAACAAGTAAAAATCCATATCCTTTTCCTCGAAATCGGTCAGGTGTTCTTTATTGTATTCCTCTATGACCATTGAGGGAATATATGTTTCACCGCTTATCTCGAACTTTTCCCGCGCCAACAGCTGCGCGAGCGTATCCACATGACCTTCCAGTATTTTTTCGATTTCCTCACGCTTGCCTGTTACCGTGGCACCAAGGCGCATCCATACCGACTCTTCACACTGGGTGTCCGTATCTTCCGGTTCGTCCTTATGACGTATGATCTGATAATCGCTCCAGCCGTCACCGTCATTCAACCCGGCGACATAGGCCTTATATTCTTCAAGAGTTTTGAACTCTTTCTCGTCCACGACACCCCCGTTGTCCATCAGCCATTCCTCGGAAGGCAGTTCCTTGCTCTCGTCATATTTTCTTACGGCATCCTCGCCAAAAATCATGGTTATCTTTATCATATTGTCTTTTTATTTTGAATGGTTTATTTGTATAATCTTTCTTTTCTACGCTCTTTCAGGGTATTCCGGAGATATTTCATGAGCTTTCCGCAAGGACACAGGGCATGTTCCCGCTGGCGGGCATAGCTCAGGTCACCGTTGGAGAGAATCATGCCGTCGGCATTGAGACAGAGATCGCCATAAACGTAGTTCTCCTCCGTAAGGTAAATCCTATGAACGGGATTCGGATATCCCTCCGTACTGCGACCTTCCCGGAAAAGGAAGATCCGTTCGGCCTGTCCCCTGACTCCGAAAAAGGGATACGGGGAAAGTGCCGCAAGTGTGGCAGCATGCTCCGCCGGATCATGGAAGCGGTCGTCGCTCATTTCGAGCATGTGGCCGGAGTCCTGCTCCTTTTCCTCCTGGTACTCGTACAGCGCGGCGCAGGCTGCTATGAATTCCCCGGAACGGGAGGTAGCCGCTCCGTTGGTCACGATATAGAAATCATTGACTGTAATGCCGTATGCACGTACCCGTCCGAGTATATGATGGATAGCCCGGACGTTAAGCGACGGCTCGCCGCCCGTGATGTTGAAATGGTGGATATGCCTGACATGCCGCAGCAGGTTGCTTATATGTTTCAAAGAGATATCCACGGATTCGGCATCTCCCCGCATGCAGTGGGCACAGCGCATGTTGCAACGTCGGGTAATCTCGATGCAGAGATTCTTGATATATAGTTCTCTCATATTCGATGTAGTTCGGCTTAAGTTTCATCCGGGATTTCCTTTCCCGTGTAAGGATTATATAGCGGTGTGTTGCCAACTGCCTCGGCGTCAATAGCGAAACTGCCACGGCCTACGTCGTAGAAGAGTTCCAGCTTTAGCGGCGTTGAAGCGATGACTTTCTCAGCCTCGGCTTGTGACAGGCCTGAATACATCAGGCATTTGACACGACACCGGAACATTTTCGGATTGGTTTCCGGCGTGGTAACTACATCAACGACCTCGCACACTTCATCCGTGATGGCGAAGCGGTCGGGATTGGGTGTGCCGTTCCTTCTAGAGCCGTCCGATGCGGCATGTCCGGTGATTGAATGGTTCCGCACCTTTTCGGCGGGATAGGTCTTATCGCCTTTGGCGAAATACGACTTGCCGGAGGCGACACAGGTATGATAGATTACGCCGTGGACCTTTCGTCCGTCGTCAAGTATAATTGTATAGACCGTTCCCTCCTGCAAGACAGGAACGGCATTCGGCTTATGAGACATAAGATTTGTTTTTAGCTGTTTATGAATTTTGGTCTTGCATGCCGCACGATGTGTAGGTCATCATAACCGATGGCTCTCAGTTCGGAAAGCGGGTTGCGGTACTCCTTTTCACGGACTGGCCGCGTCACGGCGATCACACCCGCATAGTCGGCTGCGCCATGCTGGCCGACGTGCATGTAGGAGGTTATTTCACCCCGCCGTCCACTCCACGGTATTTCCGGGAACAGGGCGATGATCTGTCCGTCGGGATAGCGTCTAAAGACCACCTTCGTCATTTTTTCCACAGATTTTCGTGTCGATTTCATAATCCCCGTAATTTTTGAATTCATAGTCCACTTCGCTGATAATTTTGTCAACCTCTTCGTCCGTTATCTCATCGGCCTTCGGGTTGTCGATATCGAGCCGTACGGTCAGGTAAATGGTTCTTGTTGCCATAATATCATACATTTTTTAGTGTAACAAAGCCGGCCTATGACGGGCCGACGGTATATTTCTCTATCAGCCGCTTCCGGTACGCCTTGTCCTTTCCGGCGGCAAGGCTTGCCAGTTTGCGGATATTCCGGTTGGCTTTTTCCGCGACCTGCTCCACTGTCGGTCCGGGAGTCATGAAATCACGGCATCCGGCACCACAATACCGCTGCTTCCCCTTGACCGTCCTGCCACAGGCCGGACACCGGCGCTTGCCGTCACGCTCCAGCACTTCCAGAATATTGGCATGAATGCCTTTCCACCATTCAATACGGTCTATGTCATAATCGTAGACGGTTATCGTGTTCCCGAAACTGCGGGCTTCGACCTCAACGGCAATGCCCTCATCTTCAAGGCAAACCTTCAACACTGGGTCTTCGTTAGGCTCACAGTGCCTGTCATACCAAATGATATAGGTGGGATCGTCCAGTTCGTCAGGCTCTCCCAGACAGAGTTCCGTAAGGCCGTTGTTTACGAGAATGTTGCGGATGGCGGCTTGTAAATCTTTGATACAATCCATTGATATTTCGTTTTATGGTTGTTCCTCATTCGTCAGTTCATCTCCGAAGCATGGCCGACGAACTGGAAGATATCGGCGTATTGTTCGCTGTAGATATAGAATCCGTCCCGTTTTTCCCCGGTCTCCGCATCTATTCCGTCAGCAAGGAGATATTCCCCGTCATCCGTCAGGTAGACATCGGTAAGCTTGATACGGGGCGTGTCGTGCTTCCCGTACAGGGTTGTCGTGACGGGGAAGTTGTTGTCGTCGAGTTCCTCCTCTTCCGTGAGGCCGAGTGATACGCGGCCATATTGTGCCAGGAACTCCAGCATGAATTTCAGCATGGCTTGCCCGGCCTCGTGCAGCCGTTCGTCGATAAAGGCGTACCGGGTGGCGAACAGATGCAGCTTGTCAGCACTCATTTTGTCCGGGGCTTTGCCCGGCTCCGCATTGTCTTTCTGTATTTTATCCATATCTGTCATATTGTTGGTTTCATGTTTCCAGTGGGGTGAAGGAGACGGTCAGTATCACTATCTCGTCACCCAGGTTGAACACTTTCAGGCAGTCGTTACTGATAGTCCTTTTCAGTATGTCTCCCTGGTATCGGGAATTGCGTACCTTGAAGGTAAAATCATCAATGAACGAGCTGATGCAATGAAGCACGTGACCGAATTCTTCCTTGCCGTAGGGCTGGGAGAAGTATGCTTTTATGTGCATTCTCAAACTCAGGATGTAGTTCGAGGTCCTGCTTCCGGTCGGTCCGGTCAACACTATTTTATATTTTTCCATAGCCTGTCTGTTTTAATCGTCATACCAGCCCTCGATCTCATCGAAATAACCGTTCGAGTCCCATTCTTCCAGCAAGGTGGTCGGGTACGTCCATTCAAGGCTGTAAAACAGATCCTGGCATACCTCTGCATTACCCTTGCACAGGGCGAGCAGTGAGTTATGCGTGAAACAGCCGTCACTGCTCGCCGGTACACGCCAGCCCTCATGGTCTTCTGCCGCGTATTCGGGTACATAGCACACTTCATCGGGGCGGTTGAGAAAGGCATCCTCGTTCTTGTAGATGTTTCCTTCCCCTCCATATTCCAGTTCATAGAACACACCTTCCGGCGTTTCTATCCTGTTGCCAATCTCTATCATAGCGTTACCGTTTCGTGGGTATATATAATCACCATCCGGGAGGAGAGCACCTTGTCGCGTACCGTGGGGTTGGCGATTGCCCAATCGGAATGGAAGTGCATGTCCGGAATGGATGCGATGTCCACAATATCGCCCCCGTTTTCCAGACGGAGGTAATCCGGCTGATACAGGTTGCAAAGGAATTTGCCGTCCGTATCGCTGATGGCGTATATCTTGCCGTCGAGTGCGGCCGTCATCTCCTCCTCGCTGCGGTAGACCATCAGGTATTTACAGCCGGTCTTCATCTCTTCCGCAATCCGCTTATGCAGCTCTTCGGGAGATAATTCACGCAGTATCGACACGACCGCTCCGATACTTTCCACGGCATCGTAGCTGTCCAGAGCATCATGGCAGGTCGTTTGAAACTCCTCTTTCGGGCGACCCACAAAATTTATGGTACGGACTTCCTGTCCGTGCCCGCCGAGCAGGTAAAAGGGCGTACCGTTCCATTGTTCCTTTCTGACAGAGAGCGGCCGGGAACACTCCCGTGTCTGTCGGTTCACAGCGGCATACAGTTCCAGACTTTCCCCGCATTCCATATGCAGGATATGCCGGGCGAACTCCGCAAACGTCATGATTTTGATTCCTCCCCCATTTGCCGTGAAGAAATCCTGTCTTGTCTGTTTCATAAATCCGTTTCTTTAAGAGTAGGTAATCGTTTTGTATAAGGGGTGGAATATTCACCTCGTTTTAAAAAAAAAAGACCGCCGCAGCCGTAGCCGCGACGGCCCGTCATCATTATGGCATGTGATGAACAGGTTCTGTTTCCGTTATTCGTCTTCGTAGTACGGTACACCGTGCCTAACCACTGCTTTTTCCATTTCTTCCCACCAGATTTCACTATGGTGGTCGTTGTTAAAATCGATGGACTCGCCTTCACCGAGCCGCAGCTGGTCGCGGGTCTCCATTTCCGTTTCGTACACAATCTGTTCCATCTGTTCGTCCGTAACATGGCAGGTGTTGAACGGCTCCGGCAGGGATTCCAACTCCCTGCGTGACAGCTCGGATTGCCCGCAGGTGAAAACCTTGTCATAGAAAACGTCATCTTTCGGCGGCAGTTCGGGTTCTTGTTCCGGCAGCACATCCAGATAATCCGACTCGTACAAGTAGTTCTCGTCGCGTCCCTGCGTCTGCCGGTTGTTCTCGAACTCTTCCAGGTCACTTTCTGTCAGGCGGAATTCCTTCTTCTTGCGTCGCAGGTACTCCATCATGTTTTCGAGGGAGGAGAACGGGGCTATGAGTTCCATGGAAGAACGGCTGTGCCAGGCGTCGCTCCTGTACAGCAGGTAGACCTGCGGACGGTTCCGGGCCGCCTCCTTGCGGTATTCGCCGAACTCATACAGGGCATTGTCGAAACTTCCGAACGCCAGTCTGATCTTGTCTTCGATGGATATGGATTCCCGGTATTCCTCGAACCGGCACTGCACATACTCCATGAAATCCGTATTGCCCAGTGCCTCCATGAGCGTGGTATCATCGGCCGAGAGCGCGATATCGGCCCCAGCGAAATTGTCGGCTGACAGCACGTGTTTCTCTTCATTGTATTCGTCTTCCGCCCGGCAGACGGCCAGGCCGGGCGTTTCCGCTTCAATCTCCACGACCTTGCGGAGTGTCTCTTCGATAGCTATCCGGTATTTTTTCATATCAGATGATGTTTATTTGTTTCAGTTCACGTTTGTAGTTTCTCAATGACGGCTTGTGCCCTTTCTCCTTTACGATCTGGCGCATCTGTGCAAAGGTGTACGCCTTCTCCATGTCCAGACCGTAGTCGGAGGCGAATGCCGTCATGCCTACATAGCAGAAGCCGAACTTCCGGTGCAGCATGTCGGCCGTATAAGGCGTCATGTCTTCCGCCAGGGTTACGGGGACAGCCATTCCCCGGATCTTGAACTTCAGTCCCTCGATAAGGGTCCTGCAGTTGTCGTTGTGGTAGGTCAGGTTCCCGCGCCGGGCGCAGTAACCGATGGTCTCTCCCATGAAGGTGTTGCGGAAGATTTCCGTACGGTTCAGGTCCTTCAATTTCTCGACACCGTAATAACAGATTGCCTGCACGGCTTTCAGCGACTTGTCCACTCGGGGCTTGACGAAACGCGGATCATTCTCCGCCACGGTCTTTTCCAGCCACGTGCGGTGGAAGGTTCTGACAGGTACGTCGAACACCTTCTTCGGCGTGCAGTATTTTGAATCCGACCGGGTCATCATCAGGTGTGCCGAGGACGGCTCGTATTGTTCTTTCAGATAAAAGGCCAGACAGGTATTGCCGATTTTGCAGTAAGTATAGTCGTCACAGCTATTTTTCAGCGACAGCATGGTGGTTTCCCCGCCATAGAACTTCTCGGACAGTCCCGTCTGCCGACAGAACTCCTTGAGGAAATGTCCGGGGATGGCACGTGCATAACTGCGCTCCCGGTAGCACTCTTTCGCCATTTGCGGGGTGATGAACCGTTTGGCAAAGTCACGGATATGGTGATGGCTGTAATCATACGCCGCCCGCGTGTTCGCGGAGCTCTGGAACTTTTTGGGCATCTGACGGAACCAGCGGAAACATGTCCCGTGCTCCATACAGTAGTCGACGAACTCCCGCGTCCATACATTTTCAGGGAATTCGGGGCAGTTGCCGTTTCTTCGGATGAATGCCTTGCACACTTCCACCGTGAGCAGGGATTGTTCTGTTTTCTCGTCGATATAGCAGTTCGTCTCCCGTTTGCTGTTATCGATGGCAATGACCAGTCTTTCCGGTGTCTTGAAACGCTTCGGCAGCTCCCCGAACATGTAAGGGTGTTTCTCCATCAGCCGGTCCGCCAGCATGTCGTCCAGATATACCGACAACGGCTTGAAAAACTGGGGGTCTGTGATGAAGTTTTTCCCTTCGGTCGAACAGACAGCCGCATGGAGAATCTCATAGGAATAGAACCGGGCGGGAACAAGCGAGAGGTCATGTTCCGCCATCTTGCGGTAGTATGCCGCAGTCTTGAAACGGGACGGCACGACGGCATCGGTAACAGTGCTCAATATTTTCATCCCGTCGAGCATCCCGTAATAGAACTCTTGAGTCTTTACCTCAACGGGGACATATCCGAGGATAAGACCCGTTTTCATGACGGCGTCTGTCCTGCTGTCCGTGTAATACGGGTCGTAAATATAGCTGTGCAAGGCCAGGTATGCCAGTTGCGCGTCCCAAAGGCGTTCAGGTATGAAGGCGAGAATGTCGAAATCCCCGCGTCCGTTTCGGATGACCGCTTCTGCCATTTCTCGGGTAACCATTGCTTCGGGAACGGCCGTGATATTCTTCGTTTTTTTGCGCGTGGCGTAATCACAGACTGCTCCCGAACGGTACGCCTCCGGGATATTGCGCAGCTCGAAGCTGTGCCAGTTGTCCGTACTGCCCGCGATGATGCGTTCAATACGTTCGGGTGTGAGGAAGCGTCCCGGAATATGGCTCAGCACCTCTATTTCCTTGCTCTCGACGGCTGCCTCCACGATCTCTTCCGTGAACAGGTAGTCCGGCAACCATTCTATGGCCGATACGATGTTATTGTGTAGCATACAGTTTCTTTTTAAGTTTGGATGATCGTACGATTCTCACAAGACGGCTACCGCGGTAGACATAGAGTATCCGGGATTCCCGTTCGGCAAGCTCCTGAAGCTCCTGCCAATGCGGCCTCTCGATCTTCTCGAGCCTGGCACGGTTGTTTACATAAACGGTTATCGGCCTCATGCTGTCATGAGAGGGCGTGTCCTCAATGGAGGGCGGCATCTCACAGCGGCCACCCTTGTCCATGACATGCCATCTTCCGCCATCGAACAGGAGGCACGTGTCCTCCATGCGGCTGAAAATGTCTGCGTTGTCCGCGGTGCGTGATGCGGATTGCCGCGGTGTTTCCCCTCCGTCACGGATCTTTGAAAAACAGTGGACGGCATCGCCGGTTCCTGTCCATTTTCCATAGGGTGACGGTCCCAGTACATGTATGTCGCCCAGCGATAGCAGGGCATCCACCCGTTTGTCATTGGGATAGAACACCCGGAGTTTCCTCACAAGGTCTTTTGAAAACGTCTCGTGGAGCGCCTTGATGTGCCGGACACTGCCGTCCGGCAACAGTTTTCCGATTTGTATGCTCATAATAGTGCTATCTCTTGTTGTTGAAGTATAGCCGGGTCGTCCTTCTTTCGATTGACAGTCCGGCTTGGAAATTATGATTTACAGGAGTCTTCGGACTGGTATCCGGCCATGTCCGGCCCGGAACCGCGTGTCATTCCGTCCTGTCGTCTTCCCGTCTTTTCATTTTCAGTTCCCTGCCGGTTACCGTGCGGCAGAGCGGCAGTTTCCCGGAAGCGGTTTGCTTGCATCCCTCAACGAGCCGTCCTTCGGACACCATTTTCCCGTACATTTCCCTGATATAGCGGTATGCCGGGGAGGAGTTCGAATAAACGGACTCCCCACGGAGTGTCTTGACACGCAGCTTTTCGACGAGTATTTCCAGCACCTGCTCCCGGCTCTTGTACAGGTTACGGCGCTTGGTGCGGAAGGCGTCGAGAAAGACACCTCCGATAGTCATGTCATGAGTCTCGTGGTAATACGCGAGTTCTTCCTCCTCCGTCAGGTCAAGAATCTCGCCGTAAGTGTCAGTACGCAGGTACTGGAAGGTCGTTCCTTGTGTCAGAATCTTCTCGATAAGCTCCATGTGCTCTTTAAGAACAGGGCCCGATAACGATTGGGGATGACAGTACAGGCATGTCTTTCCGAGGTACACCTCGGGACAACCGTCTTTGTATTTGTTTTCCTTGATGCTGAACCCTGTTTCCGTGAAAAGGCGCTTTACCTCGTCGAAAAAGCGTCCGGCTTTCTCTTCCGGCATGCGACCGCCGTCATAGCCGGACTCGACGCGAAAGTATGTGTCGATATATATCGGTGTGTCCATTCGCAGTTTTGATTTTGATATGTTATATAAAGCATAGCCCGGAACTTCCCGTTTGGGATCCGGGCATCGTTGAAAATATTCTCATAGATGTATGGAATCGAACACTTTGTCGATGTCCTCCTGTGCCAGCCCGATATAGCGCCGGGTGGTTTCCAGGTTGGAATGCCGGAATATCTGGTTGAGCAGGATCAGGCCCTCGGCCGAGCGTCCCATCAGCTCGTAGACGTACCGTCCGAAAGTTTTGCGGAAGGTATGCGTGGAGAATGCCCTGATCGGCAGCCTATACCTTATCCGGAATATCTTTAGCAGCCTGTTGATATATTCCAGTGAATAAGGTTTCCCGGTACGTGGGCTGAGGAAGATGTACTGTTCGGGGTCGGGGTGCCCGAGCATCTCGTACAGGAAACGGTTCTTCTCCTGCACGTCCCTGTTGAACTTGATCAGGCGGTTTTTCTTTGTTTTCTGCTCGACGCGGGTCATGGCGCTTTTCCCCAGGATGTCTTTCCAGCGCAGGGTCCTCACGTCGGAGGCCCTGCATGCCGTGCAGAACGACAACCAGCAGTAGGTCTCCCACAGGAACTTGCCGTCTTTCTCAAGCCCGCGGACCAGCCTGTTATATTCTGCTATGGGCAGGTAGTCGGCTGTCGTCAGTTGTCCCTTGATTCTTGTCATGCGGCAGCCTTTTAAGATTTCGGCAACCCTTCCGAGAGCATTAGCTCGGCCAGCGCCCCGTTCTGAGGAATCATCGCCGGGATGTCCGTACGTCCGGGCTTGTAGATTTCGGTTGCCACGTTATAGATATCCCACGCCGTGAGCGTCTTCTTCTCTTCGGCGAGTTTGAGCAGGTCCTCGGTGAAGATCGATATTTGGGACTGGTTCAGGGGATAGGTCTCCACCTTGGACGAAAGACGCTTGTCGGAACTGTCATGCGATACGCGCAATGCTGTCAACAATCCGATGTAGGCGTACATCTCCACCGGGGTAATCACTTTCGCTTTCAGGCGGCGGATGAGTTCCCTGTCCTCGTTCATCTGTACCTCGAAGTTCGAGAGCCACTCGTCTACACGACCGAAAAGCTCTTCGGTGGTGACTTTGTCTTTCCCGTAGTTCGACACGCTGCGTTCGGGGGAGAGGATGCACTGGTTGTGGCATACCCTGACGCACGGGCCGATGGCCGCCTGGATGCCGTCCTGATGGAAGGCGATAACAAGCGTCGTGGTCAGCTCGTCCGTTTCCCATTCCTTGATGCGAATGGTCGTATAAACGCGGCGCAGGATATGCGCCTCGACGGCCATTACCCCGTACTTTTGTTCCACCTGGGGCAGGACGACCACGCCGGGCTGTGTCTTGTTCTTGTTCTGGGCGGCGAAGATTTCCTCCACCTCGTAATTCAAGTTGTGTTTCTGGCAGATGCCCGCCATGCGCTCTATCACCTCGTAATGGTAGATTCCCTTGAGCGGGTTGCCATAGATGTCATTTTCTTTGTGTGTGCGCCGGAGCGTGTCGAGCGTCATCACCTCGACGTTGTTGTTCTGGAAATCGAACTGCTCGGGGGCAGCCGTTGTTGCTAATGCTGTTGCCATAATGATTGGTGTTAAAAAGTTATACAATAAGAAAGGCGGTGAACTGTTGTTCATCGCCTTCCAAAGGATTCATTTTGCGGTTTCAGGCAGGTAACACCTGCATATCAGGTCCGTGATACTCGGGTAATACACGTTGCCATAAGTTCCGTATGGTCCGAAACGGGCAAGGAAGCGGAAGTAAAAATCTACCGGACGCCGGTAGCTCGTCTGTATTTTGGTTTTCAGCAGGCGGTAGGCGTATCCGTCAGAATTTTCCACCTTGACCTTGCGCCCGTTGAAATAATAGTTTCCCTCCTCATCTGAAGAAAACGATACCTCTTCCTTTGCCGGACACTCGCTGGCAACGACCCGGAAGAAGTCCCCCAGAGAGCGGCAATCCTGGTATTCTACCGGAATCGTATCGCCCTCTCGCAGTTTCACGTCCAGCTTGTCAAGCAGTGTCTTGATGGCGGGTGTGTAGATATTTTTGGATTGGAAGCATCTTGTATCCCGCCAGTATTTTTCGAAAAGAGAGCCGGTTTCAAGGAGCAGTGACAGGGTTTCACGCGCTGTCTGTGGTTTATCGGCCAGATACGGAATATACTCGGTCACCAGTATGGAAAGTGAAAGATACTCCTCCGGTTGCAGTTCGCTCTTCTGGTGCAGGTTACAGTGCCTCTCGAGCAGGGAGTCGATGTCGGCTTCCCGCAAGCTTTCGTCCGTCCATGCCAGGCAACCTTCTCTCTTGCAGGCGGGACATTTATCCGCTCCATACGGCAGGAGCATCACCTTGCCGCAATCGGAACAGGTGACCAGGTCGCCTCGTTCCGTATAAACATCTACCGTTTCCATTCTCAATCCTCCGCGTAAGGCCATTCAAGGCGGCAGCCATTGCATACAGCCACGCCCTCGTCACTCAGAATGTCAATATCTGTACCCCCACATTCGGGGCATACCGGTGCCTTTTTCTTGTCCATTCGTCGATTTGTCATTTCTTCCGTCAGAAGCAGCGGCACCCAGTATGCCGATGTGCCGAAATCCCTCATCCCGTTTTCATCCTGTATGGGTTCACAACCTTTCGTTCCCATGTATTTCTGGGAGTCCGGCCAGCATACGGCACGATAACACTTGTCCCGATCGGGAGATTTGCCGGTATGGCGGATATAGTCTTCCTCGGACACGTAAAGCGCCCCGTTGTCCCCGCTTTCCCATGTTGGGTAACCGGTTCCTTCTTCCTCGAAAGGGGCACTGTCCTCGGGAAATTCCACGAGCACATACAGTATGTCATCCCATGCCAGGGAACACTCGTCGCAGTGGAACCGGCTTTCGTGAATATTATAACGGATATTTTCCGAATTGCATTTCGGACAGATAATATCTTTGTTTTTTACTTTCGGAAAACCCAGAATTTCTCCGGCGATAATTTCCATACTGGGCCAGAACAACTGTTCATAGTAATCGTTCGCCATCTTTTCCGCCAGGTTCTGCATGTCGCCATCGCTGATCTTTTTCACATCGAAACCTTTCCCTTCCAGGTCATCGCGGTGGACGGACGTGATGGGGAAATACCCGGCGTTCAGTTCCCGGATAAATTGTCTTTCTTCTTCTGTTGGTTCGGGTAGGCTATTCAAATAGTCCCTGAGTCGTTGATAAAGTTCTCTTACCATAATTTTATTTCTTTAGATTTAAAATCCAAACAAGGTTGGATAATTCATTAATAGTATTATCTGCCCATGCACCTAATTGGAGTATGAAGGGGCTGGAATCATCTATGACCGCTTCAAGGCAGGCTGTTTGCTCATAGTTGTTTTTTGTTCAAATGAAAGTATCCGGCCTGAACATTTTCACCATTGGCAAAACAGATTGCCACATAAAGACTGTTTCAAACAGTGATACAATAAGAAATAGCCCCGGTGCTTGCTTTTTTGATTATATTATTTTATCTTTGATAAATGTCTAACCTAAAAATCACGCCATGAAAATTTTAACCTTTTTCCATCTTTTATTTTTTTTACTTTTAGTCAGTGGTTGTAATAATTCAGATGTGCCAGTTGATCCCATTCCCCAGCTTATTGAAATCTCCGAAAAAGATACGGACATGGAGCTGAATGCTTTTTTTCTTGCCGTTGACAGTCTTAATGATAATTATCTTCCTTATACTACGCGCACCAATATTAGGAAATGGGGAAGCCGATTTTTATCCGCAGTTGTTGACGCTTCTGTCGGTGCTGTGGCTTCAGCGGCCACTACTCCCATAGGAGGAACAATTATAGGCACAGGAGCTTCATGGGCATATGAGGAATATTTGGGTAATATTCTGGACAAAGTTGAAAGCAGTTCGTCCGCTGGAACCGACAATCAAGCCTTTGTTTCAATGGTTATACTCGCACCCGAAAGAGGAAATATGACGTTTGTTGATTCTGTCGGTTATTATCATAATATGCTGTTGGCAGAGATCGCAAAATCGGGTAAGACATATCTTGATCAGAACGGTGAGGCAGACATAGAAGAGTTATTTACAGATATAACAGCTATGCTTGATGAAAAAAAACAGGTACATTCTGGAGCTTCAGCTCAAAATGAACTTGCAGCCTTTTCCTCCCCTGTAGCTATTTTTATAAACACGCTCAATCCAGATGATGAACAGACTCTCGACAAGAGTTTTGCAAGTTTTGAGTCGGAAGGTGAAGCATTAGGGATATCTGCAAAGGAGCTCAGTAGCATAAAAGAAATATGTAGTAAGATATCAAATGTCATACTCTACTTGGAAAATGAAAAGACCATAGAATATGGAGAAAAACTTTATAAGATCATAGATGATTCTAATATTTCGGAAACACAAAAGCAAAGCTTTAAAATTCTGGATAACATTATAGTGAATAGTAAACTTTATTGGACAACAGTCCAATGATATATTAACTTTTATCTATATTTTCCATATGAAAACAATACAGGTCAGCTTCAAATATAAGTTGTGGTATATGCTGGGGCTTCTGGCTGTTTATTTTACATATCTTTTTGCTTGTTATGTGGTAACCCGTAACGTCACGGAGACTTTGTACAATGTGCCTGTTTGGGGAATTCCCAGTCTTTTTATCTACTATATTCTCATCCATAGGATGAAAATAATGGTTACAGACGGAGGAGAACTGGTCTACAAACCGTCCAACAGTCTTTTCTGTGAAACAATTGATATTCAGAAAATAGACAGCGCCTCTCTGGAGAGGGGGTTCCTGATTACCAGGGCGGTTATCCGTTACAACGGTAAAGAGCGTGCATTCCTATATCCGCAGGATGCTCCCGCTTTTTTGGAATTGCTGCAATCCTTTCGTGAAGAGAGCTGTGATACGAAATCCCTACAAAAATAAAACTCACAGTGGAATGCTGAATCTCCGTTTAACTCATGAATCAGGAGAAAAACGAGAACCGACTACAAGAGGGAGTTTACCGGATAATTCGTTTTTTTATTTATTCATTACCGGGCTGGGCTACAATGATGACCAATGATTGATTTCCTGCATTCTTTTGTAAAAGTGTTCGTCCTCCAGCCAGCGGTCGAAGTCGTCAAGCTGTTCCTCTTCGTTTTGGAATCCACCAAATTCATGCAGGCGTTCGGTTTTGTAAGTCTGTAACTCCTGTCCGTCCGGGATGCGCTGCTCCCGGATGATGTTCAATGCCAAATTCCTATCCATTGTCGCCCTCCTTATTTTTCTTATATTTGGACAGCAGAGTTTTCATGGACCAACCGCAAAGAGCCATTAGCAATCCTTCACAATCATCTATACGGTAGGAACTTATCAAGTCTCTCGCCTTATGGCGGCAAGTTTCATCATCGCTGTTTATCTCTCCCAAAAGCGTTTCAATAAAAGTTTCACAATTCTCTTCCGAGGCAAGAACATCTTCCATGGTCTCATAGCTGTCCGTTTCTTCTACTGACGTTTCTGGGGAACCGGCATGATTATGCTTTATAGTGGACAGATATATGTTACCAATCTGCGTCGGAACTTTTTTCCGATAGAATCTGTCAATTGACAAAATGTAGTCTTCAGTTTCCCAAGCAGTTTTCGCATGATGTTCAGAAAATTCTTTGGCCCATTCAACGATATCGGCCATGACCGCACGGGAATCCTTGTCTTTGCAGAGGTCGTCCGCCCCGGCATTATAGGCCAGATCAGCAACGGTTTCCAACAATTTGAAAACGCCATTACGGTCTTTACCATTGGAACGCAGCCATAAGTCCACGTCAATGGTATCCTCTTCCGTTGTCCCGTTATGCAAGCACAGACACTGCCCGTTGCCGTCATAGCATACGAGGACCGGCCGTTTGGTGTCGGGACATATCCGTACCAGCAGTTCATTGGGGGCAAGTGTTTCGGTGTCACGCCCATTGAGCATTGTAGAAAGCGCCTGGTTGACCAGACTTAGGATTTCCAATTCCTCCTTTGTTCCGGAAGGCTTGGAAACCAACAGGTTCTGTATGCGTTTAAGAAGATTGTAAACCATGAGTCAATAATTGTTATGTTCTTTCCAGATTTTACGTTTCTCGTCGTAGTTCTTGTTGCCCCACCATATATTGCAGGCTTTTACAAATGCCTGACGCTTGTTCTGACGGTAGCCTGTAATCTTCTCCATCTGATTTGAATCCAGCGAATCCCACCATTCCTGCATACATCCCTTAAATTCTTTAAGCGTGGTAAAGGGCAGATGAACCTCGCATTCGTCACACCAGTTGTCATCACGGTCAATGCCCGTAGTGCCAATGAATATGCGGGTATTCAGATCTACCCATGCCTGTGTCTGGATATTGTCTGAACCGCACTCGTCACATACGGTAATCCCGTCGTCATCAGTATCATCAGGGATAAACCCGTATTCTTCCAGCCAGTGGGTGATATTGAGCAGTCCTTCGGTCTGTACGTTTTCGGCAGGCTCATCAAAATCCTCGCCGGCCTCACCGTTGAGCGTGCAGAGCAGTTTGCCGTTCCCGTCGATGAAAAGTTCATAAACTGTCGCACCTTCGTAACCGCCGTATCCGTAAAAAACGGGATTATGGACCACCACTATCGGGGAGGTTTCATACTCCGGTGATTCCGATTCCCGGTAATGTACGCCACGGTTACGGTAAAACGTGCCGATAATATTGTTCTCTTTTTCCACGGCATGGCGAATTTTCCTCAAAAGTGATTCTCTGATAGAGATGACACTGAGTTGCACATAATCCTTACGGATACGCCTGTACATGATCAGTTGCATGCAGCAGAAACCGCGTTCCTCTCGTTTCCGGTCATGAAGGTTGGCCAGCCCGTTATCTTTAGGTTTCATACAGGTTTGATGTTACGGCAGGTTCGCCCGAAAACGCCCTCATGGCATATCATTAAAACCATGAGACATGCACATAGGCATCGCTTTGGTCACTGCCGTTGATTAGACAATCAAGTACTTCGATAAACTTCTCCCGCTTCATCCCGACCTTCGCCAGGCAGGAATAAAATTCTTCGGCATTCTGCCGGAAGGTTTCATCCTGTTCTGAGATATGTTTTCTAAGCTGCTGCAGACCCGAACGGGCTATTTCGAAGTCATCAGTATAGGCGTCTTCCGCGGAGTTATCAACTTCGAACATTGTCAGGATATCATAAAAGATATCCTGCCCGTCCCCGCCATACATACCCGGATATTTGTATTCGATTTGCCAAACTCTGGCTACATGTAGGTTTCTGGCCATTATCTTTTCATTTTTCGGATTTGTTGTCTTATGCAGTGCAGCATCGATTCGATACCGCGGATGCTTTCCTCGTTCTCTTTCAGTTTGTAATAGTAGGCGTTCGCTTCGTCGTAGTCTTCCCGTGCCTTGCGCAACCTGCATTCCTTGGCATCACGGACCTGTTCATGGGACAGGTCGTAACCGATGAACTCGTCCATGAAATAGGAAACCGTACGCCCGTAATAGTGGTCCGTGCGGGTTTCCACCGCAGTACGGATGATGTCGTCGCATCGCCTTCCGAGTGTCCGGAGCACGTCGCTGATATGCCGGTCATGGTACTCGTAACCGAAGAAACGGATATACCATTCGTGTTCCTGCCGGTTTGTCTTCCCCGCGTAATACTCGTACCATCGGGCGTCACACTTGGTGTGCCTCTGGGTAACCTTGAATATGGCGTACTCTTCACCGATCCATGTAAAACGTGAGAGTATCTCGCTCGCTTCTTCCTCATAGTAGCTATCCCGCCAATTCAATTCTTCGGTCTGGCTGAGCGGGAAGAATGACTGTTTGGTAATCCACTGCCCGAAACCTTTGTGCGTGACATGCGGAAGCACTTTCACGACCTTGCTCCATGCCTCGTTGCAGGCTTCGTCCAGTGAAGGGAAACTTTCGGGAAAGCGTTCCCTGTCTGTTCCGTCTCGCAACACCTCGTTCCAATCCTTGTCGCAGACAATGAGGGTGAGGTCCTCCCTCACATGACAGTCGCGTTCGCAATAGCCGTAAGGAGCATCGCAGAGCGTGTACCACTCCTTCGGTCCATAACCGTCATCGCGGCCCAGATAACGTCCGGGCTTGCCCTTCCCTGTCTGCACCTCCCACACTTCCGTGCAGTTTCCACGGTCGATATGGTGCAGACGTACCCTGATTTCCTTATAATCCCGTTTTTCTTCCATATCATTTATTTTTAGGATGGCTCGTCTTCTCTTTTTCGAGAATCCGGTAGATCTCTTCAAGGTCATGCTCGTTGTCTATCGGTTGCCCGTATTCCGTATCCACGATGACCACCCCGGCATTGGCAAAGTGACATCCTGCTATCGTCTTGTCATAGTCGCTCCATTCAGGATCGATTTCTGTTACCGTGTCAAATTCAAGTCCGTATGATGTCTTCATTGTATTTCCAGTTATTATGCGTATTTTTCTATTTTATGCTGCCGCTTTGTTCAGCCCGTCGATAATATGCCTGCATTCGGCTTCCAGCTCTTTCAGACATTCCGTACCATAGAATCCCCAACAACTGTCCAGTTCATTGTCATCGTCACTTTCCGGCATGATGCGAAACCCGAAAACTTCCCCGGTATAGTAGTTGTCAAGGGTACTGATTTCGTCTTGCAGGTATCCCTCGATCCGCTTCCTGCGTTTCGCGGTGATGTTCTTCCACCCGTATTCCTGGCACACCTTGTCCAACGGTACCACGATGATTCCGAAAAATCCGGAATCCCACGGGCAGCTGAACGGCGAGGTGGATATTGTAATGCCTCCATGGTCGTAGAGGTAGACCGGCAGGGCGATATATTCTTTCAGGAACGATTCCCGGAAATTTCCGATATGCCCTTCAAAAACCTTGTCGATATCGAAGTGGTCATCGAACTCCTTCTCCGGGCGGTAGCGACGATGTGCCGTATAAAGCGTACCGAGATTGTCATACGCTTCACGCGGGCTTCGGGCGTCATCATCATAGTAGATGTTGATGTGATACCCGTTATATTTGATTTGATTATATAGGTTCATTTGCCTGGGTATTATGTCTTGTTACAAAGTCTTACAAATTGTTCCGTAATCTCGTCCCGCTCGAACTCGTCGCAGTTTAGGTCGAAGAATATACCCGAAGCCGCGAGTATGTCATGGGCTTCCCCGTAGGTGAGGTCGTTCCTGTGCCTGTATCTGTCCACCATGTCCCGATGTTCGGCTTCCACCCGGTCGTGCAGCCTCATTTGATACTGCCTGTACCATGCGGGGAACTGTTCCTTGGAAACCATATGTTCCAGCTGCAAGTCCCGGTATCTTCCCGGTGCCAGTAGGATGTAGCTGTCAATGTAGGACTTCGCCTCGGCTATGATTCCCTCCCTGGTGAAGGGACGGTGGGAGCGTGCCGTGAAATGCACCCATCCGTCATGCAGCGGGTGTTCGATTTCAATCTGCACACCCTGCCTCCTAACATGTACCACGATATAGGCGGTCTGGCCGAGGAACATATCGTCCTTGAGGCTCACTTCCCGGCAGGCCGGCGGGTCAACATGGATGTAGTGATCCTGCTTTGCGCCCCCGAGGAACCTTTCAAGCTGCCGCATCGACTGGCAGTAGATGAATGTCCCCACGCGGCACTGGCCGCGGCGGATGTCGCCGTAATAGTACTTTCTTGCCCTTGTTCCGGTAATGCGGGACTCGTCCGATGCCTCGAAATAGCTCCGGTAGGTATCGTCCGTACGACAGAAATCATATATTTCCTGAAAAGTCCTTGTTTTCATTTGTTACTCCTTTTTATGTATTGTCTTCTTCCGGCGGGGGAAATTCCCCCGTCCTGTAAAATATCTCTCCGAGACGGTCAGCCTGTTCCGCCAGACCTCTCTTCTGGACAGCCGACACGGCATCGCGTGCGGCCTTTTCGTACATGCCCAGCAGTACCGCCTCGGGCAGGCGTTTCGTCCGCCACACCTCCTGTGCGATGGCGAGCATTTCCACCTCGCAGCCCAGATGGGCGGCTGTGAGGATAATGACGGCATTGCCGATAAAGTTCGGTATGCGTTCTTCCTGTTGTTCTCCTTTCATTATTCCGTGCCTTTAATCCATTTCGAACTCGTCTTCATAAATCTCGATCTCTTTCCCGCTCTCGCAGATGCGTACCAACCAGGTGTATTGGAGCTGTTCCACCAGCTCTATGCGGCGATAGCCCTTGTAGGGCGCTTTCAATGTTGCAATGTCTCCCGGTTGCATATCAGACGGGTATTTCAAATTGGACCTGGAAATGGAACTCGCTTATCAGGCTGCGGATGTACGGTACTGATTTCGGATCCTCCCCGTAAGGATAGAAGATGGTCCGGCAGCGCGTCAGGCATCGGATACCCTGTTTTCGTAACCGGTGCAGCAGGTAAGCCCTGCGTCGTAGTTGTTTCTTGCTCATCGTATAAAGGATTATGTCGTTTTGATTAGAATAGTGGTGTGGTTGTCAAGCGGGGGCATCTCTTTACGTTTTCGATGTAATGCCACCATTGAAAGATGCTCATCTTGTGTTAACAGGGATGAGCATTATTTCAATGGAGGGAGTACTGATTTATTCTGACCCGCCACACCGTGCCGCCTACCGGGCGGATGGAGATGACGGCCTACTTCTTACGCCATGCCGCCATCTTCTTTTTGATGTTGATATTGTTGTCCGCCAGCATTTTTTTCAGGACTGCCAGCAACCGCCATCCTTCTCCGTTTTTATACTCTTCCGCTTTAGCCGACAGGAACGCCAGTGACTGGTACTTGTCCAGCCTGCGCCCCGAGTCATCAATGGCCGTGCAGCCATGGAAACGGATCAGGTTCTGCATGGTAAAGAACGCCCCGGCGCCCTTATAGGCGTCCATCCATGCCTTGCTTTGAGGAGTGCTCCATGGCAACCGGATACGGCGGTCATTGAACTGTCTGACCGCGTTGTAAAGCTGTGTGGCATCCAGCGCGTGCCTGATGTGGGTTATCGCGATGGAAAGCGGGTAGTACAGTTTGGATTGCAGGTCCTCCACGAAAATATTACGGTCGTGTACACGCTTGTAGGGAACTCCCTTGCATTTTCTTGTTTCCAGGTTGCCCACGTGTTTTTTCAGCGCGCTGACATAGTCGCTCGCGATGGCCAAAACCACGTCACGGTTGAACCAGCGGTTTCTCTCGACAAAACCCGTGATGTCCTTGTATTCCATCTTCATCTGGGCGTACAGCTCGTTCAGAAGCATTTTCCACTGGTAATCGTAGCCTTTCCTGTGGATCATCTCACTCACCCCTGCCGGCTCTTTCCGGTGGTGATGCGTATATGACATCATGTGGAACATCTGCGCCATGACCCACCGGCGGAAGAGGCGGTTGTTGGGAACGGTACCCTGTGCCATGATGCTGCCGAATATCGGGTCATTGTCATCCAGGATGGTAAGTTTCCCGTCCTTGTTGGAGGCGACGTACTCGCCACCCTCGGCTCCCTGCATGGCGAACAGGCAGCTCACGTCCACACCGGCGCCTCGGAGCGCCTCGATACGCTCCCGCGCCCCTTTGGGAAGTCCGGCGGGGGGATTATGGCCGGCCACCGCCGGATAGACCGTGCCCAAACCCGAATTCTTGCCGATAACAGTACCCGTGGCGGTAAATTCCTTGTCCGCGATGGCGAATTCCGTGCCGCATCCGGGACACAGGATTTTTGTCTCTTGTTTCTTTCTGCTCATTGTGAATTTGTTAATAGTTGATTACTTCCGGGCTCCACCCATTCTCTGAGTATCACCAGGTCCTTGTCTTTTTCGCTTTGCCAGAACCATTTGCCCATCGTTTCGGGATTCCATGTGAACCCGCCCATAATCCGGCAGAGGATATAGAATTCCAGCTCGAATTGAGCGGTGTCCCGGTGTTGCCCGTACAGCATGTCCCCGTCCTCGAGGTCACTTTCGGGCAATGCCATGAAATACCGGCGGGACTTGCTCTGGCTACGCTCCGATGGTATCGAATGTTTATAGCGGCGGTACAACTCCTCCACATCCGTGAAAAAATCCCCGCAGCCGTACTCCGGCAACCACGGAGCGCCATCATGCCTGCCGTTCCGTATCATGTGTCTCCCGTTTACTTTTAAACTTCTGGACTGGAAATCAATCCGGAAATTTGCGCCGTTCTCTATGGCGGTGACGGTTTTTCGGTAAATATCTTCCATTTTCTCACCTGTTTACAATTAATGGCACTCAAACCCCTGGCGCGTATCTTTATAGTCCTGATAAATACAGTAGGACTTCGGTCCTGAACCAGGTAGTAGCCTGGCTCAGGACCAAGCTTGAATACTGTATCTTGAATTTGGGTCCCTCGTGCATATGCGGTCGCGCTACCCTTCTGTTCAGGGGGGCTCATCCGGACGGCACATCCCTTTAAAAACCTGATACGGGCCGCGAGTACGGCTGGACCCTGTGTCATCTGTCGTGTTAGCAAGAGATGACAAAGGTTCCAGCCGTGTAAATCGCGGCTCTGTTGAAATCCCGGCCTTGCCCCCTTTGCCCTATGCTGTTCTTTTTGCGGTTCCCGGAATGCCGGCACGTTCCTTTACAGGTCCGATGTCTGCTGTGGCGGAAGCCGGAATGGCGCCGTCGTATGACGTTAGGGATACGACGGCGCGATACGGGCTTATCGGGGACAGCGGGCTGAATCCATTCCCCCGAACCGCACGTTCCCGTGCTGGAAAAGACTGAAAGTTCTCATAATACCGGCACATGGCTTTATGCTTCCGATGTATCCCGCGTATGGGTCTTCTGCGGAGTCCGAAGGCGACGGTCAGCCGCCTTCAGACTCGGAAAGAAGACGTCGGTACGCGGGATGCCCAAACCTATTCCTTGAACTTTCCCGGTGTGCTCCGGTAACGGGTGCGGGACAGACGGCACATGACTCTAATTTCCCGATACATTACAGGCGCAGCCAGAATCAAGGTGGGATTAACTGGCTGTTAGACCGGTTAATTCCTATATGGATTCTGGTTATAAGCCTGTAACGTTGAATAACCTGCCCGTTCACCCGTTCTGCCGTGTGCCCGGCATGCCCTATAACGATGCTACCAGCGTATTGTACACCGCCCGGCTCTTCAATAAGGCGCCGCGCATGCATCCTATGGTCAGGTAGCCCGGAATGATTCCCGGGGTCTTGCCCCGGTTCGCCTTCACGTTGCGCCCTTTGCCCCGGACAATGCAGCCGTCCTGCCCGGTACTGACATATCCCAGACCGCCTACCTTCCGCTTGCCCGTACTTACGGCCCGCAGGCAGTCCATCACGAACTTGTTCAGTTCGTCAAGGTCCCTGCGGACATTGCATACCGGAAGCACCTGGGTCGCCCAACTGAACTCACCGTTGCCCTTATACAGGTAACGGTTGACTGCATTGACCGCTTTTGCCGGGGTAGTGCGGGGATTGCGGATCGTGCGGCGTTCAATCTCTTTCTGGAAGGTCTTGATACGGCTTGCCGAAGGGGAGATCATGTCCCCCTTGATGCTGAACCCGAGAAACTTGAACCAGCGGTCGGACATCAGGTATTCCACCTTCTTCGGGTTGAGCTTCATGCTTTTCTCGCCGAGCCTTTGTTCCAGCACTTGCATTGCTTTCCCGTAGTCTTTCCCGATGAACAGCATGTCGTCCGAGTATCGGATGTAGTAGCCCGTCATTCCTGACAGTTCCCCGTCAAGATCGTGGAGCAGCACGTCGGCCAGCCAGCTTGCCACGGCACATCCCTGCTTGAGGGACTGGTACTTGGCTTGAAGGCGGTTGTCTTCATCGAAGTAAAGATCGTTGTGGTAGTACTTCCTGAGCACGTCAATTAAGGAGGAGCGTCCGTGTCTGGCCTCGACCTTGTCGAACGCCTCGTCAATGTACCGTATCGGCACACTATCGAAATATTTGCTCAGGTCCGACTTCCAGCCCAGAATGCCGCCGCCTCTCGTTTCCGCTATCCGGCGGCTGGCCTCGGTGACTACGCTGCCACAGCCGATACCGCTTTGGTAGGACTTACACGAGGGGTGTACCATTTCCGGCATGAGTTCAAAGAGCAGGTCGTTGGCAATGCCCAGCACTACCCGGTCGACGGGCTCGTTGATGTATACCGTACGGAACTCGCCGTTCTCCTTCGGTATCTGTGCGGTATGCGGGGGAGCGATTTCGTACTTCCCCTGTATCATGGCATCGGCCATGGCCATACGGGTATGCTCGTCGGTCAGCCGGATAAGCTGGTCTTTCCGGATGTCTTTCAGCACGCCTTTCTCAATGGCCTTTTTCCACCGGCCGATGTCGAAGAACATCTGTAATATCTTGTCTGACATGGTTCGTATGTTTTTTATTATTTTTCCTGACAATACCGTTCAAAGTGTTGGAGGTTATAACTTTCTGTCTGCAGGTTCTCCCAGCAGTCCCGGATAAACTCCTCCCGTACCTCAGCTTTTGCCTGCGGGAATTCTTCCTCCAGCATTCTTCGGGCAAATTCTTTCCAGTTCCCGTTTTCTGCCAGTTCCTTGCGGATTTCGGGCAACAGCCGTTCGTATTCTTCTACCGTTCCGCACAAGGACAGCAGGTCGTCATTTGAGAGGTACTCTTCCGCGTCGTGGATTTTTCCGGCCTCGTCGGTAGGGATGAGAATTTTTCCTTCCGCAGTCAGCTCTACCGATACGGCACTGCTGCAGGCTGCAAAACCGTACTTGTCGTATATGGTCACCGAACAGGGATAGAATCCCTTCCCGTCCAACAGGTCACCGGCCGGATCACCCGTCGGAAGGATGAAGCGGACTTTCCGCCCGTATTTTTGCCCAAGGTATTCCTTGAGCAGGCGCATAAGTTTTTCACGGGTAGCGGCCATATATTCTTTGCCGGCATCTTTTTCCTTGACAAGTCTCGGCAGGATGTCGTCCGGCATGGGAATGCCGGTATCCGATATGCCGTTTTCTTGCGTTTTACTCGGTTCTTTTTTCATTTTCAATTGTCTTTATCTGTGTATATCGTATCATTTCCCTGTCTCATCCCCTTTCTACAAATGCGGTGAGGCCTTCTTGCGGGAGGAGGAACTCCTTTTCCTGTTCACAGTAATAATAAATACCTTCATCGATCCTTTCTGCGGCTTTTGAAACGGGTGCGCCGCTCCTGCGTCCGATGAGCTTCCTCTGCAATGCGGTGACCGATACGGTTGTTTCCATTTCCTGTTCCGTCCCCCGGAACAGTGTCAGCTTCCTTATGGGGTACTCCTTTCCCTGCCACTCAATGACGTCGAGCAGGCTTCCCTCTTCGGGATATACCCTGCAGAATGCAGCGTGCACGCTTGCCGACACCTTGCCACAAAGCAGGCATATCTGTTCTCCCAGGCCCAGACAGCTGTTTCTGATCATCGCTTCGAGCAGGTCCGTGCCTGCCCCGTTGTCCGCTGCCTGTGTGAGAGCCTCCCAGTATCCCCTGCCGAAGTGGCTTATGAAGGGCACGAGCTGCGAGGCCCTGACCGTCTTTTCCGACCCGCATCCCGATTGCAGCGCCTCTATTCCGGCGGATACCAGCTGTACCCTTGTGTCGCCCTGCACGGGAGGATATACGGGGCAGCACACCTGCATGGTTTCCATCAGGTCTTCGCTTTCGTTGTACCAGCGTACCTGTTCCCCGAATCTTATGAAATCATATCTGTCCATTTTTCTTTGTTTTCATTATTCTGTTGTTGTTTACAATTCTTCCGGTTCTCCATCGTTGATACTCCGGTAGAAACGGTCTCCGTCCGCCCATTTCTTGGCGGCGATAGCCAGCCCGAACGCTTCCTCTATGGAAAGTCCGTCGGCGGGAAGGGCATCAAGGAGTTCTCCCATGCATACATCGTTCTCGCCATACTCTTCCTGCACTTTCCCGAGTGTCATTCTGCCTTTGTCCGTCTTTTTGCGGCGCAAAAGCATCTGTTGTATCCAATTTATCATGCGGTTCTTTTATTAAAGGAAATTTTTGGCATAACTGCGGGCTTCATTGAAAGTGTTGAAACCGATTCCACTCACGCAAGAGATTGCCCAGTATCTCAATTTCCTGCTTTCGGCACGGGCAAGATAGATTTGCCCGATACAAATCCCGTCTTTGAGGATGCCATGCCACTTGTCTTTTTTAATCCGTATCATGTTCCGGCATTCATTAGTCCATTTTCCAAAATCCGTAATCGGAGCCGTTACCGGGGTGGGCGCCGAAATAGTAATCCTCCGGGGAGCAGCTGTCAAGCGTGTCGAACAGCGATTCCAGCAATCCGGCCGCGTCATCGCTGTTCCACCATTCAGCATCCTTGTCTTCCATGGCATGGGCGGGGACGGCATTCATCACCTGCACGTACTCCGGTGTGTCACGGATAACATCCATGAACACCGGGATCAGGTCTTGCGTACGCATCGTGCTATGGGAAATGCTCTCGCCGGGGATGGCATGGATCCGGTTCTGTGTCCTCTCGTCTATGAACATGTCCTTTTAGATGAATGGAAGTCTGGTATCCTGTAACATGGGGGCCAGCATCCGGCACATTTCGTAAGAAGCCTCGTTGCGCCCGTCGATACGGCGCGGGTCACGCTCCGCCATGGCGAGAATACCGGCTTTTACAGTTCTGAAGAATGTCTGTTCCAGTGTCTTATGGAAATAAGGAAGCGCCTGGGCGAAACGTTCGGACTTGAATCCCAAATCGTTCATGGCGTATTCCAGCTGTTTGGCCGCCTTGTACTCGCGGCTGTTCTCCAGGCTTTCCGGAATATCACCGAACTGTGCGGCCCGGAGCTGGCGTTCCAGTTCGATGACGGCCACTGAAAGCAGGAGCTTGATGGCAGCGGCATTGCCGATACCGTGTTTCTGCCCGTCAGCGGTATGAAATTCGATCAGGTTTACACTGTCGTTCTCTTGCAATTCTTTGTAGCGCGCGAGAATTTCGCTGAGCGTTTTTGCTTTTTCTTTATCCATAATTTTTATCTGATTTGATTGTTGTTGCATATGAGTACATTGCCGACGATGAAGTCTTTCGACGCCGGGTGATGAGCACGGAATATCCTGCTCGCTTCAAGATTGAGGGACAGAGGGATAAGTTTGCCTTCCTCGTTGACGACCATTGTCGTGTTCCCGTCCAGTTCCACCAGTTCGATGTAGCCGCCGACAATCGCCTGCATCTCCTTCAGCGTGAAGTCTGAGCCATTGGCAGGCTGCACGGGTTGGCGTGTTCCGTCCGTTTTGATGATTTCTGTCATGGCTGCTTTGAAATTTTAAGATTCATGACTCGCCAGTATATCCAAAATCTGTTGCAAGGGGAATTTTTCAGTCCAGAATCGCTCGTCGGTATGTTTGCCGTACGCCCGGTATCTGGCTTCCCCGTTTGCAAATACCGCCAAAATATGGCTGTCCAGCACATTGTCCGGCGGAACCAACCTTTTCAGTTCCGTTTCGGTAAGTTCCACGAAGCACCAGTTATTGTCTTCCGGCAAGTCCTCGCTGCCCAGTATCCCGTCCTCGTCCGGCCGGTAAAAACCAACCGATATGTCATAAAAGTTTAAAGACTGGAAACTGATGTCATCCTTGAATGGCTTGACGGCTTCCAGCCTGCCGGACTGTGTCTGTTTCCACTCTTTTGACAGGTACACGATTGCAAAGTCGCAGCAATCCCATGCACTGTCAGTTCCTGCCTTGAGCAAAAGGTATGGGGTAGGTTCATTTGAGATTTTCATCGTGTTTCCCTCCTTTTATGCCACGCGTGATACCGTTTCACGGTGCGTAGCTGGTTAATGATATGGCTGAAAAGCTCGCGTGAATAGATGCGGTAATGGAACACGGCCGAATACTCACGCACGTTGCCGTGAAAGTCCACATAGGAACGGTCCGGAGCGAAGTCGAACAAGTCGCCCTGGACTTCCAGCGTGTATTTGTTCTGTCGCAGCCAGTCGAAGAACTCGAAGAGGTCCTTCTTTTGGGAGTAGAAAGCGCAGTATTCATAATCGTTCCCGCGCAGGTTCCGCAGCAATGCCGCCAGTTCATTCCGATTACTGCGATCGTAAAATTCAACCCCCGTCCGTGTGGCGAGATTCCGGAAGAACCGTTTTTTCCCGTCCAGTATGAACGAGTACGGGATATAGGCCACGTTCGACCGATACCATGCCATGTAGCGTACCTCCGGCGTGCCCTTAACGAGGGCGGGACGGCGGTTCAGCCTCTCCGCATGTTCCCTGATCTGGCGGGAGAGTTCCTCGTCGGAAAGACGTATGGAACGTTCCGCCATGAAGAACCGCTCCTGCGAGCGGAAGCAGAACGGATACAGGTCACCGTAATAAGGTTCTCCAACGAAGAAATGAGCGTTTTTCCAGCGTGCCGGAGGCAGGCATTCCCACAGGTCGTAGTAGCGTTCCTCCGTAATTTCACGGAAGGGCTTGCATAGTGCCCGGGTATAACGTTTCACAAGCAGTGTCATGCGTCCCGGTGATACAGCGACCAGGTACGGGTTCTTCTCCCTTTCGCGCAGTGCTTCCAGCGTCTCGCCGCCGTAGTCGCTGTGCATGTCATCGGACATCGACGTGAGGCATGTCCCGTCGAAATAACGTGAATCTATGATGTATTTCATGATGCCGGTATGTTAGAAGTCGATACGCAATACGTGCCGTGCGGCGGATTCTGCCGCCAGTGTCAGTTGCCGCTGCCATGCCTGGTGGCTCGGCGCCCATTTGAATGCGGTCTTTTTCAACAGTGTCCGGGTCTGCTCGTCCGGTTTCCCGTCGAAAAGTATCTGCAGTCGGTTCTCCCCGTAATTCCATACCAGTCTGCCGCCGTCAAACGGTATTTCACGGTTCTCACGACCGGCCTGTTCCTGCTGTTTCTCCCGCACCTTGCGGGCAATCTCGGGGTATTTGAAGATGGAATGACGCTCCGTGACGACGGGTTTCCCGCCCTTGCCGTTCCACTCGCGGAGGCGGGCGACGGCACGGTCGATTATTTCGACATTGCCATGGTTGGCATATGTGGAGAGCCGTCCGGCAAGATTGCTGACGAAAAGGGAGCGGCTATAACCGCGTGATGTGCCCGTATCAATGCCACGGATGGTGGCGGCCGTGTCGTCGATGTCAGCTTTGACCCTCTGCCATTCCTCTTCGGCACGCTGTTCTTCGGGCTTGGCGGCTTCGAGGGCTTTGCGTATCGCTTCGAGGGCACGTTCGCGCCACTCTCTAAATGCCGTAACGCTCTTGTTGTGGCTGTTGCAGGCCTTTTCGTTACGGGCGGTGTTGAATCTCGCAGGTCCCGTGATCATCGCGCTGGCACAGCGGCTGTTGGCGGCAATCATTGCCGAGAAATAGCGTTTGTAGTTTTCCATGTAACGTTCCCGCTGCTGTTCGGGCATAGACTGCAAATCCTCATGCAGTTCCTTTTCGTGCGAGGCGATGTCCGTTTCGCCCCGCTCTTCGGGTGAGAACGAGGTGAGGTTATAGGAGTCGCACGCCCAGCGGAAGTATTCTTCCAGATAACCCGGATGCGCCACTTCCACAACCTCCCAGTCCTTGAAATTCGCCGGGGCGAGGATTTCTTCCCCGCCCGGATTCCCGACAAGGTGGGAATAGCTGCAATACCCGTATCTCTTTCCCCTGAAAAGAAACGCCACCGGCTCGCTTTCCGGGGCATCCACACGCCGCACCATGGTCACACGGTGGGCATTTTCCTTTGTCAATAATGTTGTTTCCATACCTTTCTTCTTGATTATTTGATTGTTTCCGATTTTTATTGTTGCTTTATCCGGGCAGCATGGCCCATTACGGAGGCGAACCCCACCTCGATACCTATCTGGTATCCGCCCTCGATGGTCGATTCCAGCTCCGCCTCGCTTTCGATCAGGGATTCCGAATCATCGGCATAAAGCCTGTACAGGGCAAAGACATCCGCCTCCCATAGCTTCCGGGCATTTTCCGCCGGTACAAGCAGCCACACGAAACCGTCTTCACGGGTTACCTTGACGGCGGCTTCGCCATGGCGCAGGGTCCGCCGTTCCCTTATGTCCAGTGCCGCCGTCCACACGATATACATCAGAGCGTCGTGGCGGCTTTTAACATCGGGGGAATCGCACAGATGGCTGGCCGCGTCTTTGAGGGTCCGGAAAGAGTCCGCCATGAACTGCTCCACGACATACGGCTTCCCGGCAATGGCGGAACAGGCTTCGTCAGCCCTGCCTGATTCCGGCACGGCCTGAATATCCTCCTCTTCAAGGAAGATTTCACGGTGCAGGCAGTCCATGTAGTAATATGATTTCATTCCGGTTGTTCTTTAGGGGTAAAAGTGATTCTCGTATGTCCGTCATAACCGAACTTGACCTGCAGCCCGAAGGCTTCGGCATCGCTCGATATGGCACAGATATCCCAGATACTGAGTTCTGCACCACAGGTTATGACGGTATTGTCTTCTGAAATCTGCGGTGACTTGTCTTTCAATGCGGCTCCGCCGCAGATACCGCGCAGGATCACACCACGCCGGTGGGTGGATAAGTTGTTTGTTCCCATGGTTCTCCTGTTTGTTTTTCCGTTATTTTTGCCATTCTTTTTTTTCTCCTGTTTGTAAAAGCATAGGGGCATTCCGCCCCCATGGTTGTTATTAATTCATATTATTTTGTACTGACTGTCTGTGGCGCCTGTTCCACAAGGGTGTACCGAAGTGCCGGCTTCCCGTTTCGGAATATGGTAAACGAGTTGCCTTGTACCTGCACGTCCTTTGCTTTTGGCCACCAGAGCCACGAGAGTTTCCCACCGCTGAGGAAAGCCACGGCATTGCCCTGTACTTTGCCGACCTCACGTACGCCCATATCCTCGTTGCCTCCGGACAGCCTGACGCAGTGCCAGTTGGAACCGAGTTCCATTTTTCTTTTTACATCTGCTAATGTTCTCATGTGATTATGTCTTGTTTTGATTATTGCATTATACCGCATGTATCCGGCATTTCCGGTTGCAACTTCTGAGATTGTCAGCATATGGCACCGGGTATGACCTGTTCATCCAGTCAGGAAACCCTTCACGGAAGCAGTGTTCCGGAGTCGGGTATTCTTTGCGCAAACGTTTCCTGTGGCGTCTTTTTGTCCTGTTTTCGACGGCATGGAGAACTTTGGGTATCCGTGGCGTATGCCATTTCCCGCCGGAATAAGTTGCGACATATTCCTGTTGCGGTTCGTCATTCTTGTAGCTGCACACCATGACAGCCGGTTTTTCGCTGAGTATCCCGGCATCGGCAAGCCCGCTGAGTGTACCTTTGGCAGCCTTGAAATTTACAAAGCAGCCCAGACTCATGGTACGGTCTGTGGAAAATATCTCTACCATGTTGAAATATATTATAAGTTATCTGTTTTTCGGTGTTTCCTTTTACCTCACGTTCCAAACTGGGGATAACAGCGGGACGTAGCTCACCCAGTGAAGGGTGATTTGAAGGCAGCCCTGCTGCACTACGTCAACCGTGTTATGTCGGGGGTGGGAACGGCATCTCACGACGCAAAGAAGTAAATTGTGGAAATTAAATTGGAAGTGTGGGTGTACGGGAGTCGAACCCGTTTTCAGCCAGGACCTGAAGCACCCGTGAATTTAATCCGGCATCTCCCTGTAAAACGGGAGTTATGCTGATGGCGGCATTTTGACCGCAAGTGTTTGCCCGGATGTGCCACGCTGTATAACAATGGCGGTGATACGGCAAATAGCAACATCTTTACTCTCACAAACCACTTTGTTGCAGGATATACCATTGGCATACAGTGATATGTAGACAGTTGGACGGAAAAAGCCCGCAAAGTCGGCACATTGCCATACAATGCGGGCATGTTACCTGCAATTCACCGGAAATTCCAATGAATCAGGCGGCAGTTTTCATATCAGTGGCAGGTTGTTGTCCTGCCGCCTGTTCGGAAACAGCTCCGGCGGTTGTTTCAGCGGTTACTTCAGCAGGCTGTTCTTGGGACTGTCCGGCAGCCGGTTGTTCGGTTGCTTTGTTTCTGCCTTTGTTTCTGCCTTTGCCCTTGCTTTTGGCGCCCGCCTGTTCCGCCACGGTTCCGGCAGTCGTTTCTACGGTCACTGCTGCCGGGACTTCGGCAGGTTGTGGTACCGGTTGTTCCGCTTCTCTTGGCAGCGCCACACGGAAACCAAGCGCATCAAAGGACGCTTTTGCGGCGGCGTGGATAGCTTTCTTGTAGTCACGTGCCGTGCGTTCAAAGTCCTTTTTGGTCGGTACAAGACCGATTTTTGCCCATACGGACTCTTCCAAGTCGAAGCGTTTCACCGTTTCACCCTTTTCGGTGCGGAAGATGACGGCACACGGAGTTGTGGCACGGAGTTTCGAGCGGATGCCGTCGTTCGCCTCACGCAATTTGATTTCTTCGGCTTTGACAGCCCAGAAAGTCATCACCACATTTTTCCACACACGGAAAATTTCATCCTGCGTCTTGTCTTTCGGTTCATAATCCGCACCGAAGAACTGTTGGGCGGTTTCTTTTTCATTGCCGTCACGGTCTGTACTTTTATACACAAGGATCACGCCTTTCAACCCGTTCACCAAATTTACAAACTCTTCTGAATTTAATCTGCTTGTTGCCATAATGATAAAGTATTAGTTACTACGCAAAAGTGCGTATTGCGAGCACTTCCGGAATCGAACCGGAAATCTCACATTGCTGCGAAATGTGGCAGCCATTGCCACGTGCCCATAACCCGCCCATGTATTTCACCCTACATGCGCGGGTTTTAATTCATTTCCGCAACTTTCTTAACGTGCCCTATAGTTTGCTCGCAAAAAAATACTATATTTGCAATGTTAAATGACAAATATCTGTAACTTCGCATCATGGCAAACGCTCGCTTACTCCAATTTCGACAAGACGTTTCTTTGGCACGTCCCGGATCTTTTCCAATCCGGCAGATAACTTTAAGGTGAGGCATTTAGGCGTTTTGCCGAGCCGGGTATTGCGCATAGCATTGGCATATACATTTACCGGCGTCCTCTATACGGATAGTTTTTACCGCTATCGTGCATTTTATTCCGAGCGCACTGGGCGCAATTATGGCATTATTCTTACACGTCCTTTTTCATACAACTTGCACTCCCAAATTTGCGTGCTTTGTGTATGCGGTCTAAAAACACGTTTTTAGCCGTTCCAACTTGCTACATTGGTTTGTAGTCTTGCTCGGTGTGGTTATTTAACACCCTATTTAATCGCTCCAAAGCGAACAAGCGAATTTTTGATTTTCCAAGCCTCAAAAATAGGTTTCCCACAAAAAAGGCTTTTTGTTTCTCGCTCTTGGCGGTCTTTGTTTTTCTGTTTTTTAAATCTGTTTTTTAGTTATCTATTTTTTTTCTTTTTTTCTCCGTACTTGTTTGCCGTTTGTTTGGCTTTCGAGTACATGACTATTATAAAACTGTTTTTCAGAACTGCAAAACTTTTTGAGAATTTTTTTTTAGATTGTTTCAAAAACACCCCTTTTGCAAATATGGTACGCATACGCGCGAAGAGAATTATTAAACCATTGAATATCAATAATATATAAAATAATAGCTTTTGCGAAAAAAAATTTTTTCATTGCAAAAAACGAAAAAAGCCCGTTTCTATATGTATATTAAAATGAAAGTTTTACTATATATTTAATTATCAATGGTATAGGTCTGAATAAATATCCAAATTAGATAAAAACAGAATGAAAAAATATATATTGCTTTCATTTTGTAACTAATAATAAAAAAAAGTCTGTTTTATGTTTACTTTATATAAAAGTAAGACAAGTAACTTATTATAAATCAATAAAATAACAATTTTAAAAAGAACCGGGTGGGTGTACTCCAAGGTGCGGATTCGATTTCTATCCTCGGGGCATTTTTCCAAATCCCGTTTTTTAAAACGGCCAAATATGGGGCCCTGTCATAAAATTGTAAGTAGACGTCAAAAAATATATAGTAACGGGACATGGACTTACAGTGGATTTAAATACAATCATAACTGTTATTCCTGCGTTTATAAGACATTTCCAGGCCACAGATACACATACTTCCGGTTTTCATGGATATACAGACTTTCAGAAGATTTTCGTTTCTTGCAGGTAAGACCGACTTTGGGGAACACCGGAAATGGGGATATAAATATATAGTCCCAAAGTACTCCTCCCTTTGGTACATATTCTTGGTTTTACCGGTAAAAAACGGCTTGTTGAATCCTGTAAAGCAGTATGTTAAGATGGGATTTTCACCGATAGGGAGTACGATGTTACAGCCTATTTGTTAAACATATAGAATATATACGGAAATGCATATGTACGAGTTTTGACTTTTTTGTATGTTTTTTGTGATTTTGTATAAGAATACTGAGAATTGGTAATTAAACGCCTGTATTTTTTGCTGGATTTGTGTATATTTGCCATAATTTTTCTCTTATGTATAAAATATGGCTTTCGAATGTTACAGGAAGGAAGCGAAGAAAAGGATGAATAATGAAACCATATCATAGAAAGAATATCAGGAATATTCCGGGCAAACTCTGCATAAGCAAGGGGTTGGTCGTGTTCAATGAGACAACATTGGAGACGGGACTTGTGGGTGATGTTTCCGGCGAGTGTATTTCAGTCCCGGTCAGGGTGACTGCGGACAAACAACTTCTTACGGACGATGTCGTAATGCCCTTGAAAGACTGCCGGGAAGCGGATACGGAACAGAAGATTGAGGTACAGCGTCTGTTGAACAAACGGCATCTGGTATGGGACAGGCGCAAAGGCGCATTGTCAGAATCCATGTACATACCCAAAGACGGGCAGCAGGTGAAAGTGAGTCTTTTGGACGGGCATGTCATATTGGGGGCGTTCAAGGAGATTGACAGGAAAGGAAATCTTGTGCTGTATTGCCTGATGGAGGAGGACGGCACCCTGCGTCATTCACTGCATGAGGAAATCGGCATTGCGGAGAATTGGCAGATTACCCCGATAGGAACCAGTGCCCGCAGCCGGTTTGCCGCTGCGTTACACAGGGAAGGGATTGTGTGGAACGGACGGCTGAAACGCCTTGAACCGCTGGAAATGCATATTAATCGTGGAGGGAAATACTATTACCTGAATGATGTCCTGGAAATCTGTGAATGCAGGGACAGCAGCCGGCCGTCAGACAGAAAGCGACTGGAATGTGGAAACTATTTCAGGGAACGTAAGGATGCCGAACTGGTGTGTGACTGTGTACGTTCCATCGTCAAGCTGAACCGGGGCAAGGATGTCAGGAGATAAACATGGCAGCAGGGGTAGAATATTATTTTATCGTTCTCTCCTTTAGGAATCTGAAAGGGAAGTAGCCCTTTCTTTTTTTGTTCTTTCCCTTATAAAAACAAAAACAGACGGCGATGCCGTCTGCTATCTATTTGTTTCTTTTTTGGTATCTTTTTTCTTTGCTCCAAAGAAAAAAGTACATCTACCATCTTCTTCTTGTATAATACTGCTTATAGTATTGTTGCTACATTTGTAACACCCCTCGTCTCAGTTATCCGGTACATTTGTATCATCTTCAAGGTAAAAAAAACGGGGCGTCCGGGGCTTCTCCCCCTGCCGCCATATTTTATTTCAAAATAGACATCTGTTGTTTGGCGCATATGGCTACGGACATGAAAAAACAGACGGCATGCAATGATACCGTCTGTTATTCTTTCATGTGCCTCCTTTCAAGGCGGACATGTTCCGTACTTTTGCCCGTTCTCCTTCCAGAGGTAAACCTCCTTGTCAGAGACGGACATCACTGTTCTTTTTTCCACCTCAAACACCTGCCGGCAGAATGCCTTGGTACAAAAGGATGTTTTCAGTTCCGCCAGTATTTTCACGAGTCTGTCATAAGCGCACATATCCCAGAGATAGTCATACATTCCGCCAAGCGGAACCCGTTTAATCAATCCCATGCATGTTGCCTTCTTCACGCATTTATCAAAAAGGCGCGAACCGATCTCCATACTCTCCATATGATATCGTTTACTACGCAAAGTATCATATCCCTTCTCCCGCAGACGTGTGCGGTCCGCCATGTACATCATGAATATGACCTCTTCCGGTGGAAATGCTCCCACCAGTCCGCTGAAGCATTTCAGAAACGGTATCACCACCACTTTTTTTTCATTATCTTCTTTCATGGCGCGCTATTTCCCGGAAACGTCCGTTTGTGAATTTCCCGCTTCATCATCCCTTATTGCGGGATTGACATAGAAGTGGCATATTTTGCCATTTCGCATCGGTTTATACACGGAGTAACCCAGTTTCTTGGCATAACGTCCCACGGAAACCCGGTTGGCGAACTTGCCGGTATGTTCCGTCAGGTGTGCCGCCATCTCCTCGACGGTCATTCTGCTTTTTAATTCCATATCATTGCTTTTATTTGGTTTCATGGTAAGGATAGCCATGACTGGTGCAAATTGTTTTCAATTGATATGAATTAATAAGAGACGGCCATGAAATCGGCGCGGAGGAATTAACGGGTTATATTTTAGCCTCATTCACGGAGCCGTCTCCCGACTATATCTCCATCAGCCGGCAGATCTCCCGTATCGTACCGGCATTCCGTTCGTCCAGCCACTCCCTGGGCACGTTCCAGGAGAGCGATTTGCTGAATTTCAGGTTCTCCTTTGTGATGGTGTGATATGACAGTCTTCCTTCCGTAGGTTTGAGTCCGATAGAGTGCAGCCCGCATAAGCCGTCCCGGAAAAATGTACATCTTCCGGCTTCCTGCCTGGCCTGTACCATTGGTACAATGCCCGGAGTTTTTCCATATAACAATCCCACAGCCCATCCGGTGGGTGTCAGCCTCTCCTTATATCCGGCTTTCAGTAGCCGCAGGATATCTTCCGGCGTACCAAGGCACAGGGTGTGGCATTGCTGCCTGCATAGCGGACAGCGGCATTCCACCAGACGCCTTCCTGTCTTGCGGATTATTCGCTGTAATGCTGTCTCCATCGTTATGCGCCCGGTAAATGGTATTCCGGATTCTTTTTCCGCCATAACTCTATGATACATTCACGGCCGGCCTGCGTCCAACGTTTTGTCGAACCGAAGGTATATACCTTTCCCCGGCTGTTCTCCCATGTGTAGGGGACATCACATTGCCATGCCCGGCAGGAGGGGAAGACCACCCACTGCCGTTTTTCGTACTTGCAGATTCCTTCCTCGGCAAGAAACTGATGCAGCTGTCGCGGGGAAATACCGAGCTCGTCGGCGATACGTGTGCTCTTGAACCAGTCCCTGTTCTCGATGAACTCCTCGTAGAAGACAATTTTGGGCATGGAGTCGTGCACCACTTTCCGTAGTTCCCGGATCAGTTCCTTTGCTGCCTCCATATCTTGCGGCATGGGACAATCCAGGCAAGGCATATTGGGGGGTGCCGACTTCGGATATTCACGAATGGCAGTCGTCGGGCGTTTCATGGACAGCTTTTCGATAGCTTCACCACACCATTCCGCCAGGGACAGGTCTTCCGGTGCGACCCACCGAGCCAACGGTATGATAAGGGGGGATTCCAGCCAGGTCGCCCCATGTCCACGTCCACGCGTGGTGAAGATTTGCGACTCATACTTTCCGGTACGTCCGTTACCCGCCATCTCCCTGCGGAGCATATCTGTAGAGGCAATGCGGAGCCACTCGGATGGAATCTTCCCGAAATGCATCGTGATCTGTGTGGCGTTGACCATCAACTTGTCACCGACGCGCCGGAATGTGACAGGAAACCCTTCCATGAAATGAAGGATTATGTCATTCTGGACCGCGGAGTGCAGATCATCAGACTCCAGTTCCAGAAGTTGGTTGCCCCATGCCTCCAGCTCGTCGAGCATGTCGCGGGGTATAATAGTCTCCTTGCGCACCGTCCGCAAAAGCCTACGCATATCGATGGGTCGGAAACTCCACTGCTCCCGTCCGTTCTTCCGGAAACTGATCCTCAATGCCGTCGGGCAGATACGGGCGATGGCCCCGTCTTCAAGCAACTCGCTCCGTTTAAGTATGTTACATACGTCCATGGCACAGATGTGCAGATGGCCGCTGTGGTTTCGGGAAACCCGTATGTTCCAGTCCCGAAACGGAATGTTCCTATTCTCTCTCATAATCATTTCCTCCTTTCTTTTTGTTGTCAGATTTACGTTTATTCTCAAGCAAGGCCCGCTTGTGGGCCATTTTGCGCACCGGATAGTATGTACGTTTCTCACCGCAAAGGGCATCATAATCCTTCAGCATCAGCGTGCCAAGGTCGGACAGTTCGATCTCGACATCCGGATGCAGATGTCTGAAATAGAGCCCGCCGCTGCATACGTACTTGCCCGTGCAACAAAATGAAATGGCTTGCAAGTTGCCTTTTGTCAGTTCCGCCGCACTATGTAGCGAGCGCGTAATGGCGACAAGAACCTGTGCCCCGTTGAAAATGAGCACCATTTTTGGCCGTTTAAATGTACTACGTCTCATGTTGTCCTAATATTTGCGTTAATTCCTCCTTTGTAAATCTAAGGCCGGCAGTCTGTACCAGCCAAGTGTCTGAAACGGTAAATCCACCGGACAGCAATTCGGACATGCGCTCCAGAAGGTAGGCACCGAATGCAGGATCGATGTAAACGACAAATAATAGAGCCAGACATTCATCAATTAACAGATGTCCCGACGCCTCGTCACGGATAACCATGTTTTCCTTGTCTATTCCGTAAACATCCGTCAGCGCTGTTATCCAATGATGGAAAGAGGCGCGGAAGTCACGGACGTTGTGCCGGTGTGCGTCTCCTCGGGCCCGGATAAAATGTGTTGCGTCGAAATAGACCGGTCCGTCCTCCTGTGACGTTCCAAAAAGCAAATCGGGGAATTCCCTGTACCGGACTGTCCGGCAGGGAATCTTTTCTTCTTTCATGTTCTTTTTTCCATTGTTTTCAAATTTGTATTTAACATTGTGCAAATATATATCTTTTTATGGTGAAATATCACAAAAAAATAAGAGTGTTTTTCGTTTTTATTTAATTAATCATCGTTGATAATAAGCAATTTACAGAAAATTCAAATCGAAATATCTATATATTTGGTTGTGTTATTTCGTTTTGCAAATCAAGCATTAAGAAGCCTGTTTTTCATATACTTTTTTTTGTACAAAACTTCTCTCCCGCCTGCTCTCTACTCTTTAGGTAAAAAAGCAAAAAAATATGGTGACATCGGACAATTCATTCAACGGGGAACTTTTGGAGAGCATATTCAGGACTTCCAAGAAAACCATTCAGGAGTATGTCCGCGAAATCGAACGTAACAACCGCTACCGTTCATGCCGCCAGGATATAAGCTCAGGATACATCCTTGATGACCGTGCCAGGCTCATTGACTTGTACGAGGCCTGCCTGCAGCAGGATGCGCATATACGGTCGGTGGTTGAAACTTTGGAGAGCCAGATACTCGGCGACCGTTATATGCTTGCGCATGTGAACGGGAAAGGGAAATATACCAAAGACGTGGTGAACTCGCAAAAGATACAGGGCTCGCAATTTGACAAGATAATCAAGGGTATCGTGGAAGCCAAGCTTTACGGGTATACTTTACTCGAAATCATGCCGTATGTTGATTCCGGAACAGGCAGGTTGGCGGAAGTCAACATCATCGAACGGCGCAATGTACTACCGGACCAGAGAGTTGTACTGAAAAGGCAGGGGCTATGGGAGCCTCATTGGGATTTGCGCAATCCGGCCTACCACCGTTGTTATGTGCTGGTAACCTCGGGTGACCTTGGGCTTTTTTCTGCCACAACGCCATTGATACTCGCCAAAAAGTTCACGGTGGCCAATTATGTTAACTTCTCCCACACCTACGGACAACCGATCATTCATGGAAAGACGGTCAGTGAGAGCAATGCCGACCGCAAACGGCTGGCCGGTGAAATAGCCAATGCGGCGCAGAACAAGGTCGTGGTCACCGGCATCGAGGATGAGGTGGACATCAAGACCTTCACCATGTCCAATTCGGAAAAGATATATACCGGACTGATTGACTTTGTCAACAAGGAGGTTGCCAACCTTGTGCTCGGTTCCGAGTCCATGGCCGGAGGGATGCAGTCGTATGTGGGTTCTACAAAGGCGCATCAGGACATTTTCCGTGACCGTATCGAGGTTTACCGCATATATATCGAGAATGTCATGAATGAGGAGATAATCCCCCGGCTGGTAGCCATCGGATATATTCCTGCAGGACTGGAATTCAGGTATTCAAACCGGATAGAGATGAATAACGAGGACCGTATCAGGCTCTATTCGCTCATTACAGAAAAATACGAGGTTGCGGCTGACGAAATCGAGAAGGAGTTCGGAATCAATGTGGGCAAGCAGCTTAATGCCATCCCGGTTATGGGGCTTGAAGCGGATGGCGGCCGGTACATTCCCGGCCATAACGACCGCGGTATCATGTCAGACGAAGAGTATTTCCGACGTTACGGGCATCCCCGGGGGAGTAAGGTTGAAAATTTTTTGCGGGGAACGGAGTGATGGCCCGGCTTCCGTTCCCAAACGGTGTTCCATATGGAGCCGTCAGGGCGTCCGCTTCTCAGGAATCCGGTACGGAAAAGGAGTACCGTGTCATATTTGAGGCATTCCGCAGGTTCATTCTCCACTACGAAAACAGTGCCGAACGCCTCGATATTATGGAGGACATCATCACTTTGCGTGCTTCTTTCCTGATAGACAAAGCGTTGACAGGTTTACGTATTGACCTGGACCGTGCATTGGAGATTCTGAGAAACCATAATGACTTTACGACGGAGAGAGAGCGGCTGCAGCGTGACATTCTCATCGCTGCCATAGACAACCTGGTTGATTTTGCGGCGGCCGAAGAGTATGCGATGTTCAAGGATATACCTGGGACAGTGGATGAACGGGATATGGAGACATACGAGGAGATATGCCGCCGGTATAACTTTATTTATGCGGAGAGAGAGAACAGCCAGGTGCTTTTCGCCGCTTCGATGGCGGCATGGTGGCTCACGGTGGATACGGACACGGTGCTGACCTATATGACGCAGGGAGACGAACGGGTGCGGGCGTGGCATCTGTCCCTCGAGGGGCTCTCGTACCGCAAATCGGAATTCCCGCCGGAGTTGATACCGCCCATTGAGTGGGGATGCCGTTGTTTTCTGGTAGCGGACGGGTTCGCCGCGGTACGGGCTGCACTGCCCGTTCCGGAAAATTACAGGAAGAGGATCGATCCTGTCTTCCGGGAGAGTCTGGCCACGGGTGGACGCATTTTTTCCAGGGCACACCGCTATTTCGACATGCCGCTGCCGGAGCACATGACCAAAATTGTAAAACGGATAAAAGAAAAATTTCATGCAAAAGATAACACTCGATGAATTTTGCGCCCATTGGGTGAGGGAAAGAGGAAAGGGAGGCTGGGATCCGTTCCTGCCCAGCCGTCTGGCAGGTAACACGTTTGATTTTGCCACCGAGGCCGGACAGTACAGCCGGCGGCAGTTTCTTGCCTCCTTTCCCTCGGGAGGTTTCTGCGGCGGCACATGGACGCCACGTACCTCCCGTTGGGGGCGGAAGTTTACACATCCGGTCATGAATGACACGGGAACTCTTGCCGCAGGTATCAAGGGAGAAGCGGACAGGACCGATATCAGGGGGCGGCGCAGCGACGGCAGCCGGATATTCCGTAAAGGGGCCCGCTACTCGATATGGACTACCGAGAAGAGCATTCCGATTAAGGGCAAACGGGGACGCAGCAAGAACCGCTACGGGCACTATGCCGCCGTACACAATACCGACCCGAAATTTGGTCTGTACACCGTAAACCAGCATTCTTCACGGCGTCCCGTACACCGCCAGTTCATAGGTTTCTCCCCGAAGATAAAGGATTACATCGCTGATAATTTTATGGATATGATTTTTAAAGGATTCCCGGGCGTATGATAAAGGACAAGCATTCCGTAGGACAACCGCATCAACCGGCTCCCGTGCAGGAAAGCCTGCCGGAAGAAGTGTCCGAAAATCCGTTTGTGAACATGTATCAGGCCGTGAAGCGGGCCATACAGACCATAAAAGAGGACCCGGACGATCCGCTCTCACCTCCCTTTTTCAAGACCATAGCCATTGACAACGGACAGTTCGCCCGTATCGTACGCGGGGAAAACACGGAATATGAGACCGTTTTTCCGGCCGTCTTTATCCATTTCGTCAACGTGAGATACCTGGTGCAACAGCAGAGAATCGGCGAGGGGCGCGCCACCATGCGTGTACGCTTCATTCTTAATACGCTCAACAACGGGGACGAGGATAGGGAGTGCGAGTCATTCATCGTATTCCAGAGGCTGAACGTGGCTATTCAGGACGCCAAGAACAGGGAACCCGCCCTTAACGAACGGTGTAACCTGACCTATTTTGACATGCCGACCACCACTAATATGCTCCAGGCGTATTGGGTGGACTATGAGGTATGGTTCCGGGAGTCTTCCGCATGGAAATACAGGGACTGGGTAAAGCGCTATCTGGTCATGCCGCCTTTCACGCAGCATGGCGATGCGCCGCAGCATGACGGCGGCGGACACGGCTATCACCCTGAACCGGGCTATGATAAGGTGACCGGATTCAGTCAGGCGGTGGAAACAGGCGTACATGGCGGAAACAAGGATGAGATTTCCGGCATTTGATGGTGGGGCTTTGCACATTCACGGCATGGGTATCCGAAGGGGTGGTCCGGCGCTTCGTCCGTTCAAACAATGCATGGTCATTTTTCGATTAAATGTCATTATTCCGGGAAGTAAGTCCCGCTACCATATCCAAATGTCTTGTAAAATGATCTTAAAGTTGCGTGGCGTGCAGGTGGACAGCCCGTCCGGAACTGTTTTTAACCCATAATCTTGTCTAACGCCTACTCTTCCATAAAAAGAAAAACATGAGTACAGAAGAATTGCAATATGTGGTGGGTGAAGCAAAAACGGGTGAACCTGCCGTTATCCGTTTCTTCGGCCGCGTAACGGAAGAAACCACCTCCCGGTTCAATGACGAGTTCGACTTTCTTGAAAATATTATCCGTCCATCCTGTATCCGCGTGTTAATCAATTCGGAAGGTGGCAGTGTCCTTTACGGCATGTCCACTTATTCCACCATCGCCAATGCCAAAGTGGACACAGAATGTGTCATCGAGGGCGTGGCGGCGTCAATGGCTTCCATTATCTGGGCTGCGGGCAAACGTTCCCTTATGCGGGACTACGCCATTTTAATGATCCATAATCCTATACTGCCGGACAATGACGGGGAAGAGCCTTCGGACATGCTGTTGGCTTTCACCAGGCAGATAGAAACGATTTATCGGAAAAGGTTCGGTTTGACCAAGGAGCATGTGCGCGCCATTATGGACGGGCTGGCCGGCAAGGACGGGACTTATTTTGATGCGCAGGCTGCCGTAAAAGCGGGCATCATTCCATCAGAGAACATTATTCGTACATCGAAGCAGCTCTGTCGCAAAGTACATGACGAGATTGCCGGACTGGCGGACACGGCGGCCATTCAGGAGTTGATGGACCGCGTCAGTGAGGGGAATAAACCTTTTGAGGATATTTTTCCTACTCTTACAGAAACAGAAAACGATATGGCAAACGAAAACAAGACACAAGGTTTTGAGTACGGGGCGATTGCCGCCTCGCTGGGCATGAAGGACGGAGAAGTCAAGGACGTAATGGCCCGTATCTCCGAACTGGCAGCGATGGAACCTAAATACAAAGAGGTGCAGAAAGCCCTGAGTGACGCACAAACGGTCATAGCCGGTAAGGATGCTGCAATCCGGAACTTGCAGAAGGATCTGTCCGCTGCCACGGCACGTCTTTCCACTTACGAACAAAAGGAGAAGGACGAGAGGACATCCCGCATCGAAACGCTGGTGGAAAACGCCATTGGCGAAGGCAAGATTGACCGTGAGGCAAAAGCGCAATGGGTGGAGATGGCGGAGGCCAACTTCGAGTTGGCGGAAAAAACACTGGCTTCCATCCCCGCGCGTGAGATCATCTCCAAAGAAATCGCCAATGACCCGGCCAACATCCAGGCCACGGCGGAGGCGACCAAGACGGCCGAGCAGATGATGGCCGAGAAGGTGGCCGAGGTAGTCGGTGCGGATTTTAAGTTCCGCAAACTCTGACAGGCAGACATCCGATCTTAATTGACATGCCGGAGGCCGCAGGGCCTCGCGCGGAAACACAAGTATCCGCCAGTCGGCCGAGTTTCACATTTCAACGGAAAAACTTAAAACGACAATGGCCGATACAGTAAATTTTCTTCAAAATGGATATAGCGGCGAGGTTCTTGAGGACCTGCTGACCTATACCGTGCAGGGTAATGATACGGTTCGTGAAGGACTGATCCATATCAAGACGGGCATCCAGCACCGTTATACACTCCCTGCCATCAAGCTGGGCAATATCATTCAGGACAATGTGCCGACCCCACAGCCCATTCACGGTTCCAAAGGGGATGACGGCTCGAACGAGTACCAGTTCACCGAACGGTATCTTGAGCCCTCCGATTTTATGGTTTACCTTGAATTCAATCCCAGGGACTATGAAAAGTACTGGCGTTTCGCACAACCGGAGGGCAGTCTTGTATTCCGGGAACTTGACCCGAAAATCCAAGCCACGATGCTTCGCTTGCTCATGGACAAAAAAAACGAATACATCGGTAATGCCATATGGACCTCCGCACGTGGCGGAGATACGGCAGCAAAAATTACCGCACCGGAAGGCTGTACGAAAATTGGTGCCAACAAGGAGAAGTTTTTTGACGGTGTTGTCAAACGCATCCTCGACAATGTAAGCTCTACGGACACGCAGGTAGTTGCCGGCGGACAGTGTATCGTTTCGGGAACGACCGAGTTGACGGACGGTGCGGCGGTGGAAGCGGCTCTTTATGCGATGTGGAAAAAATGTCCCAAACAAATCCGCAAGAAGACATCCTTGGCCTTTGTGGTAGGATGGGATGCTTGGGACGCGTATGACCAGTATATCTCGGACAAACAGGTCAAATACTCCGAAAATACCGAGGTCAACCGCTATCGCTTTAAAGGCAAGAGGATTATCCCGATCGTGGGAATTCCCGAACATACGATGGTGCTCGGCGAGTTTTCCACCGGGATGGACTCCAATCTTTGGATGGGGGTGGATTATGCCAACGATACGGATATTCTGAAAATTGACCGGTTGCAGGCCAACTCCGAACTGTTCTTTTTCCAGATGCGCATGAAAATGGACGTGAACATTGTCCGTCCCGCGGAGATCGTGGTGCATACCGCCTACAAAAAGAGCGAATAACACACCTTTCTTCATTTTTCAATATCCACCCGGGGAGCGGAGGTCAGAGCCCCGTTCCCCATTTTTATTCCACTGTTATGGCAAAAAAAATAAATACGGAGGAGGGACCTCAAAAAGAAGGCAACAAGGTTGCCGCACCGGAACTTCCGGCGGAAGCAATACCGGAAACGTCCGAGAAAATATCCGCTACGGTTGAAGACAAACGGCCCGTCCCGGCTGAGAATACAGGGAATACGGAGGACGAGGCGGCAGACCCGTATATACTGGCCCTTTTGGAAAAATTCCCTGCATATCCGTCCCTGTATATCGACAGGCATGGTGGAACCTACACTCCGGACACGGCGGCAACTGTCAGAGGCGGGGCTGTACTTTACAAAAACCCTTTTTATAACGAACTTAAAACAAAACCATAATGGCACTCGGCAATGTCTTTATCAAGGATGTGGACGGCAATATCCCTTACGAGACCGGTTCTTCCAACGAGAAGGTGACGGGATTATTGTTTGATATTTCCCTCCAACCCACACTCTTTACGGAAGGGTATGGCAAAACCAATGAAACGAAGCTTAACCCGGGAGATGTATGCTACATCACCTCATTCAAGTCCGCCGTTAAGGATTTCGGTATTGTTGAGCGTGTGGAGGCTACCGACGAGGAGGAGATGAACGTCAATTTTCTACATGGTATTCCTGCCTACCATATCCGTGAGTTTTTCCGGATGTCAGGCAATCTGAACGGTTCAGGAAAACTCTATGTGATGTTTGCTGACTGTTCTGCAAACTGGGACGCACTCGAAATCATGCAGCGTGCCGCCGGAGGCATGATCAACCAGATGGGAATTTGGACGGAACAACCGCTGTGGAAAGCGAACGGGACTTCCGGAGAGTACAATCTCAACCTGGTAAAGGGGCTTAATGATGTGGCTGTAGGGCTTGCCGGACAGAACCAGCCCCTGTCACTCATACTCTCCGCCAATCCATCCAATACAGGGGCGGACACGACTGAGGGACGTCAGATTGACTTGAATAGAATACCGTCATGTATCTGTGAATCAAGTCGTATCAGCTGTATATTCGGCCAGGCGCATCACGAAAAGATCTCCACGATGCAGATGCGCAACAAGAATCACACACCGGTAGGATTCTTGGGCGCGGTCATGGGTGCCATTGCCAAGGCGAACGTCCATGAATCCATAGCATGGGTCAAACAGTTCAACCTCTTCACGGATGATTTTCAGGAGATAGAGCTGGGGTTCGGTGATATCAGCCTTGACGAGGCGGAGGAACATTTTATCAGCCTGAACCGGTATGAGTCGTTGTCCCCGTCACTGCTTGACGAACTTGATGACAAGGGCTATATTTTCCCCATCAAGTACGCCGGCCGTGAGAACGGTATTTATATTTCAAAGGACCAGACCTGCTCAACGGGTGATTTCCGCACTATCGCAAGGAACCGTACTATCAACAAGAGCCGCCGAGCCGTGCGTGCCGCACTGTTGCCGTATGTGAATTCCCCGCTGATGGTCAATCCTTCAACCGGGTTCCTTGCCCCGTCGAAGATCACCGCATTCAAAACACTCATCGGGGATATATTGGCCAAGATGCAGGCGGCACAGGAAATTTCAGGATATGCTGTCACTATCGATCCGAACCAGAATGTACTGGTGGACGATACGCTCCGCATCTCCTATGTCCTTGTGCCTGTCGGGGTGGCTGTGGAGATTTATGTAGAGGAAGGACTTTCATTAACCGCAAACAAATCATAGAAAATGGCAATAATTAATAATGTGGCATATTCATGGTCTATGATAACCCTGTCATCGACCGCCCTGGGAATTGACGAGGGATCCACGACCCTTGAAGGTGTGTCCGCTATCAAATGGTCGAAAAAACGTAAGGTGGAAAGTAACTATGGCATGGGTGGAAAACCTGTCAGCCGCGGATTCGGAAACATTACCTATACGGCGAGTATCACAATGGACTATGCCACGCAACAATTGTTGCGTTCAGTCTATGGCTCGTTGCTCGAAATCGGTGAGTTCGACCTGATCATCAGCTTTGCCAACCCCATGGCCAGTGATGACTGGACGACCACAACGGTGACACTCAAAGGATGTATCTTTACGGAGGACTGTCTTGAGTCGCAGCAGGATGATACCAACATCACGCATGAGTTCGACTTGAATCCGTTTGATATCCAGATAGGTAACGGCGATACAATCTGACTTGTCATGAATGTGACCTTTGAAGGAAAATCTTCCACCGGAAAAAATGAATGGCTTACACCTCCTTGTTTGCTTGACAGGTTGGGAGAATTCGATTTGGACCCGTGTTCACCGGTAAACCGTCTATGGGATACGGCGAGGCATCACTACACCGTCGAGGATGACGGGTTACGGCAGCCATGGTTCGGACGGGTGTTTTGTAATCCTCCCTATGACACGCCACTGATTGTCCGCTTTATCCGTAAATGTGTGGAGCACCGGAATGCTATTGCGCTCACTTTTGCCCGCACGGACACCCGGCTGTTTCATGAACTGATATTCCCTTATGCGGACACAATACTTTTCATCAAGGGACGGCTCAGGTTCTATCATGTCACCAGAGAGCAGGGAGGCACTGCCGGGGCGCCATCCTGCCTGATCTCCTTCAACAAAGAAAATACTGCCGTTCTGGAAACCTGCGGTATCGAAGGAAAACTGGTATACCCCAGGCTTTTGTAACCGGTTACCGGTTCTCGACTCGGGCACCGATCTGTTTGTGGGAAATATAATTCCGGCAAATAAATCGGTTGTATTTATGACAGGATTGTTCTTTTTAATATATACTGAAAGCTATGTCCCCCTCATTGCTAGAAATATATCTCATCTGGTTGCAAAAATATCGGGTATGGCCAATAACCTTGTTTATAGTATGGTAGAAATATCCACGAATCCAATATTCTATCGGTCTGTTTGCTATAAAATCACCTGACTGAATAGGCAATGCATAGGCTTCATTATCAGAGAGCCACTGCTAAATAAGCAGGTGACTCTTATTGCCTATAAAGATAAAGAATCTTCATTTATAGATTTTCAGAAGCACTGTTTTCTATCTGTATTGTATTTCTAATCTCAATATCATTATGGGCATAACCTCTGATTGCCAGCAAATTCTTACATTCATTATAGATAACCCCTCTTTTCTTAGGATCTTTTATAGTCACTATCAAAACAACCTTTTGCGATATGTCTATTCCGTCCAATTCTCTGGATACCTCAGCTGCTTGCCTATAAAGTCCTACAAGTTTCAGTGCCCACTTTTTCTCTTGTTGCAATATATTCCTCTTATTGGAAGGTGTCATGTCGCTCAATGACACATGATACTTCTTAATCGGTTGATACTTGTTTCCTTTCTCAATAAGAATCCTTTCATTAGCTTTTTCCGCCTTAAAGGCGGCTTTCTTATAATACAAGTCGTTCAATACATTGGCAGAATCCTTGGACATCCTCTCTTCATTCCTCATCATTGATGATTGTGAAAGATCTGCATGGTCAACTTCCGTAAACGTCTCTAAATAAACATCCACCTGACTTTGACAATATTCGCTTCCCTGACTTGCTATCAATACAGGATCAACAGCCAGTGTAACAGTAATATCCCCATAGTAGTATCCTTCATCGTCAACCATACTCTTCGGAAAAGGAAAGTCCAGCGACTGGACATCTATACCCTTATCCATTGTATGACAGAATATCATCGTGCTTTCGTCAGAATCGTTCAATAATATGTTGTCCAAGGTGGCAGGGAGACCAAAACCCATCTCGTATTTGAAATTGTCCGTTGATTTAGCTATATTTGAAGGATAAAAAGCATTATGTATTAAAATGGCACGAATCAGTAGCGGATTAAAAGGAACGCCTAACCGATATTGAATATTTGCAGCCAACGATGCGATCCGTGGTGTGGAAAAGCTGGTTCCACTACACATACAGAACTGCCTGCCATAAATAGAAAAAGCAGAAATGTGAGTATCCCAGTTTCCACCATAATGGACAAGATCAGGCTTGGTATGATTCTCCACCCCTGGACCAATACGAGAAAATGGGCTCCTGTCATTTTCCTCTGCGTCCCGTTCCGTCGTTTTTGCATGAGCTATCGAACCGACCACAAGGCTCATGACAGAATCCGCCCCTTTGTTCAGCCGGAATGATTGACTGGTATCGGCTGGATTGTCAATATTTCCAGCAGACTTGCATATCAATATATTGTATTGCTTTTGAAGGCTGTCCAGCGCTACAGCCAGATCAGAAAAACGATTGTCTTCTATCTGGGCATTTATTCCTTGTGACAAGTTCCATACTTTAACGTCAGAATGGCGTCCCACCGCTTGCTGTATGTTCATCACCAGTTCATTCTCATAAATCCGGGTCTGCCCATTGATGATACAGCTAAGTATCTTGCAAGGTCCGCATTGTGTCAAGTCTCTTTTTTCCAAGAAATCACCATAATTAATGATACTGGCTACAGCCGTACCATGCCTTTTATCTATTTCATCAGGTAGTAGATCAGCTACATTTTCTTCTTTCAACAGCCACGGACGCATATATTCTATGTCTGTTACACCGGAATCAAGCAAACCTACTATGGGATAATCCTGTCCATCCTGAGGGAGCATTATCTCTATTTCACTATCTTCCGGTTCCGGAGCCGCCTGAAATTCGATAGTCGGCATTTTTCTGACAGACAGCACGCCATCCATTCCAACAAGTTCACCGGCATTCTCCCTGGAGATATTTTTCAACTTGAATAACCGCAGTTCACTCGCATAGTTTAATTCTTCGACTTCGACATTATTCTTACTGCAGAAATTAAGCAATAACCTCTTGGAGCGTAGATTCATCTCCGAATTTAAATAATCGGCTAATTGAACTTTCAAGACTTCTGCAGATTCAATGGAAGTGTCGATTATAGGTACATATTTAGTGATGTTCGCAACAGCAGCCAATCCTTTTTGCAGATTCTTGCTGAGATTCTTGTTTTCCGGATTAAATTTCTCAGCAATCGCCTTTAAATCGGTTCTTGTATCTATTTTAACAAGCAGTTTACCAACGTCAGTCGTGCCCAAGACATTGCGCTTTTTGTTCACATCCACCATGGAATGTATGGCGAACCTATGCGATTTCGCTGTAGCTTCCTTGTTGATATCAACTATAGTCAGGATTGGCAAAGATGTTTCATCTCGTTTTTCAAAGACATGTTCCAATTCGGCTATGTGAGCATTGACCCTAAGAATATTGGCTCTTATATTTTCCTCGTTGACCCATTTAGGCAGCTTGGAGCCTCCGCCACCTTCCGTTAGGAACCGGTCTCGTTCCCCACGGAATTGTACTTGCTGAATAGGTAATGTTTTCGACATCTTCTTTATATTATTTTTTGTCCGACAATGCATTACGTACCTGACGTATGCTGATATTCAACATTTTTGAGATTGTATTCTGTGTAACCCCATAGGTATTAAGGTACACTATAAAATTATCCATAGGTTCATCTTTACCTCCAAATTCGTAAATAGATGCCAGAATCTGTTCATAGTTGATTTCCTTGCTGCCATCAATAATGCTCTTGACTTTCAATTTGGTTAAAATCGTACAAATGTCCGAAGGGGACAGATCGGCCATGAGTTCAGATATAATCTTCATTCGGTTTTCGTCTTCAAGAATCATGCTTTTGAAGCCCTTCAATGTATTTCTGACAATCTGTTTTCTACTGTCTTCATCAGGTAGGGCCACCTCAAGCCTTGTGTAGAAACGTCTCCATACGGCCTTGTCAAGTAGGTCTGGATGATTGGTGGCCGCTATCAACACAGTGGATGGTGACATTGAATCAATATTCTGAAGAAGACTGTTTATCACACGTTTAAGTTCTCCCAATTCATGATTGTCATCACGGGCTTTAGCCAAAGCGTCGAATTCATCAAGCAAAAGAATGCACGGCATACTGTTGACATAAGAGAATATCCTGCTTAAATTCTTCGCTGTACTGCCCAATAATGAAGACACAATGGCATCAAGACGGGCTACCACCAATGGGAGTCCTGTCTTCTCACTAACGTAATGGGCAATGGAAGTCTTTCCACATCCCGGTGCGCCATAAAGCAGCAATGATTTCCTGATATTCAAGCCCGCCAACTCCAATTCTGTATCATTCTTTATCAGTTTAATGAACTCCTCCACTTGCTTCTGTACCATATTTGATAATACGATATCAGTCCTGCTCGAGCTCTCCGGAACAATTTCCACTATTTGTAATTTACTGTCCATGTCCAGCGGAACCATGCGCATAGCGTCAGCTGTAGCAACATTCTTATGCGTGGACGATTCTATCTGTTCAACTATGCACTTGGACAGCCGAATATCTCCATCGGCCTTCAGCCTCTCAGCCAAACGCATTGCGTAATTGATGATTTTTCGTTTGTCATTTGTCAATCCGCCTTCAATGATCCTCAATATATCTGTTGACATCTTGCTGCTTATCGTTTATTTCGATACAAATATAATATGACTTTTTCTATCATCGACGCAAAATTCAATATTTAACCCATAATTAACACAAAGCGTTATATATAATGCAATATCCGTAACAATAACTGGAATTATCGTAATATCAAGTATTCCAAATATACTGCCATTACGGACAATCATATAAAGTTATTTTCGAGTTGCTTCAATGACCGTTCGCCTATAACACCTTTAACTCCTGCCGCTCTGAAGAAATCAGCATTGGACAATTCCTCCTGACAACCTCACAGAAGCTGTCAGCACCTTTTTTTGAGGGTATCAGGTGTCATATAAGTATCTCCGGGTAAGCATTGCAGCCAGTCTGAAGACACCTTTCTTATGCTTAGCAATATGCAGCCTAACCTTTATTCCGTTGCACATACCTGACATTTTTTATAAACTCCCAGAATCTGGCTGCAAAATCTGAGAACAGAGCCTCTACAATCAGGATAATGTCTATATCCTTTCCGCTCTCGGAGTTTGTGCATACATTTCTTCATGCACTTCACAGGTGGACTTCCAAATGATGACATAATTGCCCTCGTATTCCACAACAAACCTTTGAATTTATAAATGCCTCTTACTATGCTATATTATTTATCAGGGCTTCCAACTCCATTGAAATCCGCTCTTCCTCCATATCCCTCATGAAAAAATAAGGAGAGCTTGTTGCCATTCCATTTTTCTGCAACAGTTTCGAATCATAACGCCATATTTTTTAACGTATCCATATAATTACGGAATTTGTATTACACTATTTCTTCTTTTTCAAGAACTTCGGAGTGATACCGATGAATAACTCGAAATTAATACCGGGCATCGGTCGGGACAGTACTGAAAGGTAATCCTCGTTGAAAAGATTGTTTACGGCGAACTTCAACTGTATATCCACCGGCTTGAACGAAAGTCCTTTTTCAAGTGAGATGTTGCTCATAAAATACCGGGGAAGATGTCCGGTCAGCGTATAATCATTACTTGACATGGTAAAACGTTCCGAGTAAAATGCCCATTTGTAAAGAAATGCCCATGTCTGCCATGACAACCGTCCGGTCAGTGATGCGGAATGCTCCGGAACGTATGGCAGTTGTTTTCCTACCGACTGGTCGGCGGGCGACATCTTTTCACCTTCATTGATGGATGGTGTCCACGAATAAGAGCTGTTCAAATCAATAAGCCAGTCCTTTGCCGGCAGTACGGCAAGATTGGCTTTTACCTCAATGCCGTAAGCATGTACCTTTTTTACATTACGTGGAGAAAAAAAGCCTTTGGTTGTCGGCAACCAAATGATCCAATCTTCGATATAGGAATCGAACCAGTTCATACCACCGCTCAGTTTATATACCTTTTCTTTACCGACATCAAAACTTATACCCGCGTCATAACTGAAGCCTTGTTCGTTTTTCAGGTCGGGGTTTCCACCCGGTAAGAAGTAAAGATCGTTCAAGGTTGGGAAACGATAGTTACGTGACACTGATGCTTTTACCATGATGTTCCCCTTGCGAGAAAGCAGCCCGTCTATGAAAAATGCAGGAATGAGAGAAGCCCATTTATCACCTGACATTTCTTCCCGTAACACGACGGAAAGGCCTACCGGTTCGAACGGCTGCCACTTGGCAGATACCGAACCAGAAAGTTCGATACGCCCCTTGTCATACCCTACAATGGCTTTGCTTCCGTCCTGAAGAATGACATTCTTGTCTTCGCTCCGTACAAGATGCTGGTACATGGACACATTCGAGGTAAAGAACCATTTCTTGTCTGGGGCATATTCTCCTTCCGCTTGTCCGTAAAACGTGTTTACCTTGCTGCGGGAACGGGTCATGGATGCCCAATTATCCGGTGCGACTTCGCGACGATAGTCATAAGCCATCCACGTGTGGATATAACCTCCTTTTACACCGAGTTTCCACTTCTCCTTTATATGATCCCATGATAATACACTCCGGAAAGTCTGTTCCCGCTGGCGGTTCTCGAAGTCAGTCGCATCTCCATAATCGGTGGTCAACATGGGCAATTCCCGGTTGGAATTGATATACCATGCGTTCAGTCCGAAACGGTCGCCTTTCAGTGTATTGTAATACACTTCCTGAAGCAGGTGCAGGTCTTTGAACGAACCGGACTGGTTGCGCTCTTTCGGGTAATACTGTCCGACAATATTCATGTCACCATCGTATATATTTATCTTCTTGTCATGGTTAGTATATTTGTAGTCATTGGGTGATGAGGAGTAAACGGCCCGTGTAGAAACCTGCCATTGCTCGTTACCGTAAGTAAAGCGGGCAAACTCGTCGAATGTCTTGAACGAGCCGATACCCTGCACATATTGTGCATTGAAACCGTCTGCCACCTGGGGTACGGTGCCCAGTTTGACGAGCCCGCCAAGCCCGCCTCCCGTTTCATTTACCGATGATGTGCCGTGAAGCAACGACGCCTGGTCGATGAAATAGGACGGTATGGTGGAAAAGTCGGTCATGCCGAGCATGGGATTGTTAATACGCATGCCATTCCATATGACCTGCGTGTGACTGGGTGATGTACCACGAAAAGCAACGGTGGAGAGTGTGGCGCGTCCATAACTCTTGACGAACACGGACGAGTTGAACGTCAGTATGTCCGCCATTGAGAGTGCAATGTTTTCTTTGAGCGCCAACGAGTCGAACTTTGTCTTCTGCACGCCGATTTCTTTCATCGGCCGTTTCCCAAAAACAACCACTTCGCCTATCCGATAGACGCGCCGTGTCATTCCCTGTGACAATAACATGGAGGGAGAGACAAGCAAAATCGAAAAGAGAAGATATTTTGTATATGTCATTCGTTCCTGTTTTTAATGATATTATTTCCAACAGAATGCACCGGGGATAATTCCGACATAAAATTCATCAATAAGTTTTCCATTCGGGCTGTAGCGGTAAATTATGCCTTGTTGCTGATAGTCTATGGCATCCGCTATATACACCTCTCCATTGACGGGATTTACAGTCAGGCCGTAATAAATCGTACCGCTGTATTCGAGAAACGGGCGTACCGGTACACGACTATCCGTCACATCCATGCTCCAGATGTCTTTATTGATCCAGTAAAGTTTGTCCCGTTCACCGTTAAGCTGTACCTCCGAGGGCCAATCACCCAATTTGAACTTGAACTGCTTCTCCACCGTGAACGTCTCGGTGTCAATTTTATAAAGGGAGGGGGCTTCGTAACCGTAGGGACTGCCCTCGTAGCCTCCGTCTGTCACAGTCCACATCTTATTATACTTGTCCATGACAAGTGAGGTGGGCTGAATACCCACTTTCAGTTCATCGACAACCTGGTCGGTCTCCGTATCGATTTTGATGATGCGGTTCTGGTAACTCCAACAGTTGCAGTAAACGTATTTGCCATATTGCACCATCTGTTCCGTAGAGCCGCTTTCCATCGTCATGTCCGGTACCTGGATGTATCCTGTGATTTCATACTTTTTCGGATTGATGATGAAGATGCGGTTATCCCAAATTTGGGTTACATACGCTTTTTCATCACTAAGGAAATGGATGTAACGCGGTGAGGTGAGGTTCTCTATGCGTCCTATCTCCTTGAACGTATTGAGGTCGATGACAAAAATCACGTGCGAATTATTTACCACGACCCAGCCTTTGTTGTCATATATGGTCATTGATTGTGCCACGTCGCCCAGCTTCATGCCGTTAGCACGGAAGAACACTTCATTCTGTATCCTTTTAGTTGCCGGATCATAATATGAAAGCGTGGCATTACCATACTGAAAATTGCCTTCGTTGGTGATGAACAGTCCGGCTCCGGTAGCATTAAAATCCTCCACGGAATCGCCGTAGTCCCATTTCATACAGCCACCAAGAACCGGCAAACTAAAAAGAAGAAGACAAATTCGTTGTATCGTTTTATTCATTGTCAATTACATAAAAAAGGGTACCCGATAGGAAACCGGGTACCCCGGTTAAGGAATAAGGTTACTCCTGTACATATTTCTTATCCTTCATATTCTGGAAATCCGGATTATATCCACATTTCTTGACGGTCCAATTTTCTTCCGTAATCATTCCGTTGTCTATGAACTGACCGAAGAAAGTATAGTCGGTAAATTGTGCCAGACCGTTGAAATCAAGCCCGTGCAAAATTTTCAATTCCGGCATGGATAATGTTTTTTGGGAAAGACCGGTTGCCCGTTTTATTTGTAACGTACCATCTATGGTTTGCAATTTGTTACAAGTGATACCTGTTGCCTGTGTTACAAATAGTCCTTTACCTCCCACATGAAACAATTCCGGAAGTTCCAACGTTTTTCCTGCTGCCAACATTATAGCCAATGAACCGTTAGTTTCCCTATAATAAACAGGGGCTGTAGAACAGCAGACTTTGGACAACAAAGGCAGATTGCAACCGGCTAGATAGCCTGATATAAAAAATTGACCGCCCACTTCTTTCAATGCAGGCATTGTGACGTTTCCCTTCTGATGAAATATCTCGATATATCCATATCCATCTATAACTTCCATATTCGGGAAGTTTACACTGTTGTTTCGTCTTGCATTCTGTTTCATACGCAGGTTACCGTGTACATGTCGGATTGTCGATATGGTATAATCGGAGTTGTTGGTATTGGGAGTACAAATGAAATCATGGATGCTTCTGAATGCGATTTCAGGGAACTTGTCGTCTGCAAAACTATTGATGAGGAAGTTTACATTAGACAGATCCTCGGCTGTTTCTATTTTGGAGAGTCGCACTTTATTTATAATCTCAATCTGAGGTGCTGTTTCTTCAAAAGTTTCAAATTTCGCATTCGGCAACGCCAGTGTTCCCCCTACATCTTCAAGATAATCCAACGTGATACTTCCAAGCGTAGTGATTTTGCTCCAGTCAGGAAGTTGTTTGAGCGCCGTGAAATTCTTTATCTTTATCTGCCCCTTTACTGTTCTCAGCTTTTCCATTCCGCCGAACTCCAAAAGCACATCATTACGTTGTGGAACGAAAGTGCCGGCAGGGGGAGCTTCCATATTGGCCTCTATGATGATATTACCGTTTACGGTTTCTATTTCAGGAAGATTGATACTTTCCAACATCACCGGAACAGTATGGAAGTCGATACCGCCGGCTTCCTTCAATTTAGGAAAGTTTATGGAAATCAAGTTGGCAAGATTGTTCACGGCCAGGCCCTTGCCGACACTCGTCAGTTCCGGCAATTCCAAAGAAGCGATTGTTCCGGCCGCTTTGTTCTCTTCATTAAGTCCTTGTACATCCAACTCCCTGCCTACAATGCCCAATATAGGAAACTCAAAACTTTGCAGCGATGGCGTGTTGAACATCACACTTCCTCCGACAGTGGCCAGTTTTTCAAAGCGGACATAGGTCACTTGCCCGTTATATACGGATATGTCTCCGGAGAGTGTTTCCAGTGCTTTCATGGAAATCATATGAAGTCCCGCCGTTTTCGAGGGCGTTTCAACGGAACCGACCTGTAAGCCTCCTGCCGAAACGACGTTGTCAAGCCCTGTCAGGTCCGGGCCGTTGTAACTGTTGCGGATGATGATGATGCCCGTTACCTCTTTCAAGGAAGCCAAAGCTGAGATATCGGTAATTTTTTCTGCCTCTTCCGAATCAGAACCTATGATCAAGTTACCTTTGACCACGGTTGTCTTTGTTTGGGCAAAAGATTTCACCTCCTTGCCTGTCTTCAGCTCCACATCCCCGTCCGATTCTATTTCGCTTTTCACCACCTTATAGGTGTATTCACGGGAATCCCCGTTATAAGAAGTCACCCGGAAAATCCGTTCGTTGTCCCAATCCGTTACCGTTGCGGGATCAGGCATGATCGCCGCGGAAGATGTGTACTTGAACTCTACTTTGGCATTATTCAGCGACACTGTATAGGGAACGGTTATTGTTACCGTATTGTCTGTAATGTCGGCCGTATACGATTTTTCGTCGACGGTTATCACAACTGATGTGATGAAATTTTCATCCGCATCTTCAGGGATAATTTCATCATTTTTGTCACATGCTCCTAACAAGAATATGAACAGGAGAAATGGAAAGAAATTTGTTTTCATATATTTTATTGTTTGGTTAAATCTTCAAAAGAAAATACCTCCGTTGAAACTTCGCCCAACCAGCCGCTTTTGGCCAAAACACCGCATTGTACCTTGATAAAGTCAATATATTGCAGATTGGCTTCGCTTCCGTCGGCATGGATGGCATTGGATATTTTGAATCCGTTCCTTTGCCCGCTTCCATCCACAGTACTGCCGCCTTCTATCCGGTCGATTCCGAAATTATCCACATAGCCCCAGTCGTAGGCCCGGTTATCCCAGTATCCGGTTTGTGAATCTTGGGTGTTTCGGGCAGCCAGGCAGGTACCGGTCAAAGTATAGCTGTTTTCCGCTATCCATGCCGGGTAATAGTAGTCCTGCGTATGGTAAGCAGACAAATAATCCACCCAACCGCTTCTACCGTCAGAGCTGACCCACCGGACATCCATCCTTTTGCCTTCCGGGCGATAATAAGTCACTGCCAGGTTCTGTACCGTTGCGTTTTTACCTGTTTCAGAGCCTTTCAGTTCGTACCACTCGTCGTCCGGCAATCCGTTTCCGTTTATATCCTGCATGACCCACACGATACCCGGTTCGGAACTCCCTTTGAAGGCATTCCCTTGAATCGAAAAGTCATACCGGTTACCCGAATTGGGGATGCTGTGGTCGAAACCGACAATGATATAACCGCCGAAAGTACCTAAAGAAACATGCAGCTTGTCTTTCAAACGCCGTGTAGCCCAGGTGACAGCGGCTTCGGGAGATGTTTCATTGCCGGTCATGCCACCTATTGTGCTCGTCTCGTTGATGAACTGGCCGGGAGCCGGAGTGTATTCATAGACTTTGTCCCAAATTTGAAGTTTGCCCGAAGACCGAAATCCATCCTGCTCTTTTTGGTTCACACATATGATTTTTACAATAGCAGTAACGGCAGTCTGTCCCTTGTCGATATTTTTACTAACCTTTTCCGCCTGTGCATCTTCCGATACTGTACAGGCAACGGTATATTCTCCGGGTGCGGACGGCGTAAATTTGAACATGTGGCTTGTCTCTTTTTTCATGACCTGACCGTCCACGCTCCATTCAAAACGGGGATGGTCAAAATATTCCAGCAGGGGACGCAGAAAAACGGGACGGCCGACAAAAGTGTACTTGTCCGTGGATGTCTGTCGGTAAGACGGGGTTGGGAATTTGACGATATAGGGCATCGTTTCCACAACCTCCACATCTATTTCCCTCGTTGTCGCTCCGTCCACATTGGAAGCATTGATTGTCACCGTATAGGTACCGGGGGCTTTTTCGTGGAAAGTATAAGTCTTTTCCGTGGAAACGATCTTACCTTCTCGAATCCATTCAATTTTGAAGCCTTCCACATCCGAATGTTGGATATCGGGAGTAAATGTGTAATCGGTATTCCGGACAACTTTCAGCCCTTGTGAAGGGAGAACCAGTGAGATAACCGGAGGAGTAAGTTCTTTCACTTCGACTTTCAGCTCCTCTTCGGCATACCCTTCTGTGTTGTCCACTCTCAGTTTGACATAAAAGTCCCCGCATTCATTCCATGTATGCTGAAAGGACGGTCCGGAAGAAACCAACGTGCCGTCTATCGTCCATGCAAAAAGGGCATTTTCAACATTACGGTATGTCGGAACGATAGTCAGTTCATGACCCGCTTTGACCGTGTAAATGCCGGTTTCGCTGTCCAGTTCGATTATGGGCTGCCCACCGACCTCTTCAGTAATGACTTCATTCTTATTGCAAGAAGCCAACAGTATGCCAATCACAAAAATAAAATAGTAATAAAAACGATTCATGATATATAGTTGAGATAACAGGGATACCCGGTTTAGTCAAGGGTATCCCTCTATTTTTATTGTATAGTTATGTCATCAATACAGATATAAGCCGGGGTATTTAATCCGTATGTTCCTGAATCCGAACCCTCAAAATTGAATTTCACACTTTGTACATCTTCGACATTGATTTCCCAATAATTCCACGTCGTAATGGGGTCAACCTGCTGGTGTCCGTCACGATAGTCGGCCAGAAGGCGTGTGTAAGTGTGAAGCAGGCTACCATTCACATCGTAACATTCCAGGTTCACCTGGAAATATCCTTTCATCTCTTTCAAAGGGGTCGCTACTCCTGTAGAGCCGAACTGGTTGCCATAAGTGATAACGCCATAAGTATATGAGGAGTTGCAGATCCACAGGCCGACCAACTTCCTGGGAGTGCTGAAAGAAAACTCCGGCTTGGCCATCCATGCCTGATTGTAATCATCCACATATCCGTAGACGACACCAAAATTGGACCCGCTATGTCCGGCTTCCTTATCCTGTCCTTCAGCTACTACGGCTGTGTTGTAAACGGAGCACTGGTTCTGGTAAGAATACCACCAGTCCCCGGTCTTCCCCGCTTGGTTGGAACGGATATTCCAGTTGGAAAGTGCAATACCGCCGCTGGAATACTCTGTACTTCCACTGACTGTATTAAACGTTGAGAAGAAAAGATGTTCTTCCGGAATATTATCATAAATAGTAGTTACTTGAGGATATCCCTGATACGAATAGAGGTTTTCTCCTGCCGAAGTAGGTCCGGCCAACATACCGGAATCAAAATCATCGAAGGTGATAGTTAATGTGCCGTCCGGATTCGTGACAGCACGGGTCTGGGAGGTTCCGGAACCAATCGGTTCCACCATGAAGTCATCATCGGACGAACATCCCGTGAACACCGCAGTTGTGACTGCTACAGTTGCAACTGCCATAATTTTGTAGAAGTTTCTCATAATCAATTGTTTTTTAGTGAAACATATATACAAAAAAGCATTTGTTACGTTGGGATAATCGTATCAAACGGATGCAGTGCCTGTATCAATTCAGGGATTTTAGCCTAAAGCCGGAAGTCCACAGCCAATCATGCTGTAATTGAACAAACGCCAAATACCCGTGGCGGTTATCTCTTGGAGTTTGTAGCAGGTCTTCTGACTTATTCCGGTCAACCACGCCTTCCCGGTTCAATGACCAGTGGCAGATTGTGGCAACTTTTATTGGAAATTACAGCAGCGAGTACTGTTCCGGACTTTCACCGGATTCCCTTTCAATTCCTTCATGACTTTTATCATTTAGGAAACTACAATATTGCAAAATTATATATTTGTTTTATAAATGCAAATAAAATCATAGAATATTTATAATAACGCTGCAAAATAAACATTATGGCACTTTATTGAATTTAACCGGAATTTGGCAGGCTACTCGTTAATGACAAATTATTTGCAGTTTTTCCTCATAATTAGCAATAAGAGTTTTTATCTCTAAAAAGAGGGTATCCTGAATGCATACTTTGGGACGATAACTATTGTTTTGTGGTAATCAATTGTTAAATAATGACATCTGAACTCCAACCTACGGTCTCATCCTCAATAAAATGTAGCTCTACATAACCTTTCCACAGTTCCTTGTCCTACTCTTTCGATGAATCAAAACAATATTCGACATGGACGAAAAAATGCTTTCACTGGAACAGGAAACCAAAATTAAAGAAAAAGCTCTCAAATTGAAAGAAGAGAAGAAGCTCCGTAAAATTTATCCGATGGTGGTCTTCGGAGACACGTCCAACGGCGAGAAAGAGACTTATGTGGCTTATATGTCCGAACCGAACTTTCCACAATTCAGCAAATTCATGGCCGCATCAAAAAAAGACGAGGTCATGGCCATGCGCACACTTGCCCGGGACTGTTTTGTGGATGGTGACAAGGAACTTGTGGATGACGAGTCCCTCTTCCTTTTCGGACTTATGGGGCAACTCTCCGAACTTATCACCACGCGGCAGAGTCTCCTGGTAAACTTATAGGCCGGTGGGTGGTGACGGACGATCAGCGTATCCGCCAGCGGACTGTCTATATCCGCCACTACTTCCCCGGCGTCAACCTTGACACGATCTCTGACGAGGAATTCGCCATGCTCTCCGAAGAAGCGCTGTGGCTGCACGAACAGATGCTTGCCAGCCGCATGCCGTTGTCGGTTTCCATACCGGAGAGGATACCCTGAACGGCCGCTGTAATCCTCCGGGGTTACGGCGGCTTCGCTTTACCCCCCCCCCACCCTTTCCGGTGACACTACTCTTTTAATGCGACATTCCCTTCAATCATGGCTCAAGAACAAAACTATCAGGTCAATTATACCATCAACGTCGACGCCTCGCAAGGCACCAAACAGGTCATAGCTTTCGGCGAGGCTGTGGGCAAGCTGGTGCAGGCGAAAGCCTCGCTGTCCCCTGCGGTAAACAACATCAAGACAATGATGGACGAAGTTGACCGTGTCTTCCGTACCAAAAAAGGGAAGAAGCGTAGTTTTGACTATCGGTTGACCATTGACACGAGGAGCAGTGAGGAGAAGCTGGAACGTGTCAAGAACCTGCTTACGGACATTACGGCCCTTTCCAAAGGCATCAGCCTGACCATTAATGCGGGACAGGTGCTTGACAGCAAGAAAATCAAAACCGCCGCTAAAAATCTTTACGAGAAGAAAGCTGCGGAGATTCGCAAGGCCGAAATTGAGAAAAATGCGGCCTCTTCAGTAGGTACGATGGTCGACGCCCAGAAGCGCATAACCAAGGCCATCGGCAAAATCAATTCCGCCCTGGTTTCCGTGGAGCGCGGCAGGGAGCTGCAAATCAGGACCGATACGGCGGAAAACCGGCTGCAACGTGTGCTTTCCCTGCTGGAACGTATCAAGGGGGAATCCCGCCCGGGCCTGGGCATGCAGGGTGGAATGTCCGTGGGGAGCTTGTTCCCTTCCGTTCCCGTTCCTTATGCCCCGGGAGCATTCGTCATGCCGGAAAAGGCACAGCAGAAACTGATGGAGCGTCTTTATGCCCGGCAACAGCTGCATCGCCAGAAACTTGCACATGCCGAAGATGTTTTTGCTGCCGACCAGCGTCGCAAGGAGGAATCGGCCCGGGCCTCCGCGGAGGAGAAGCGGCGTACCGACGAAGCCCGTACCAGGGAACGGGAGCGTAAGGATGCCGCCCGCGAAGCGGAGAAGTTACGCAGGCAGACAGAACAGGCACGCCGGAAAGCCGAGACGGAACAGCACAAGGCGGAACAGGCGGCAAGAAAACAGGAACAGCGTAACGCGATGCAGTCCGTACGGCTGATGCAGCGGGAACATACCGCTGCCGGGACACTTTACCGTAGCAAGCGACGTGCGGCCATCAACCGTATCCAATACTCGAAGGCGCCCTCGCTGAGGAATCTGCCTTTCGCTTCCATGCTGAACGCCTACATGGGCTACAGCCTGGTACGTTCGGAGCTGTCCGACGCTATCGAATATGCCAATATCATGAAATCGGCCAGATCCATCCTGCGCGTGGCCGACATGGATCTGGGATCTTTTGAGACCCGCTTCGACAACATGGCCCGCCATGTCCGCAAGATAGGAATCGATACGAAATATACTGCTGTGGAGATAGCCGGCGCCGTCAAGTTCCTTTCCATGGCCGGCATGGATATCGAGACAATCCACAAATCCATCCGGCCGGTCACGAACCTGGCGCTCATCGGGGACAATAACGTGTCCTATATTGCCGACCTGGCCACGAACATCATGGCTGGCTATGATATCCATAACGACAGTATGGATAGTGTGGCGGACATTATTGCGTCGACCATCTCCCGCTCGAATGTCAATATCCTCGAAATAGCGGAATCCTATAAAATGGCTGCCGGTTACCTGCGTATGGCCGGTGTGGAGTTCACGGAAGCCAGTGCCGCCATAGGCCTGCTGGGCAACATGGGGTTGAAAGGAACACTGGCGGGTACCTCGCTGCGGGCCATGTCCACCCGTTTTGCCAAGCCTACGAAAGAGGCCCGGGAGGTTTTGGACCGACTGGGCGTCAAATTCACGGAAAAGCGGGACGTGGAGGGGGTACTGGTGGAGAAGTTGCGCCCCATAGCGGACATCTTCGAGGAGCTGAACAAGAAAGGCGCCTCAATGGCGGACATGCAGGCGATTTTTGGAAAAATCGGAGGGAATGCAGCTATGATGTTTGTCCGTAATTACGACCGGCTGCGTGCACTCAGCTCCCATAATAGAGGTTCCCAGGGAATATCGGCTGAACTGGCACTTGTAAAGCAGGATACCACTAAAGGATTGTGGGCGCAGGTTACCTCCCAGCTGAGCGAGGGGTTCATGCGCGCGTTCGAGGTGATGGAACCCTCGGTACGTGCCGTTCTGCGTTCCTTTTTGGATAAATTCAAGGCTCCGGAATTTACCCGCGGACTGCTTTCTGTCGGGAACGCCCTGTTGGACATATTTACCGTCATAGGTAATATCGGGGCTTGGGTGGCACGCAACTTTCATTGGATAGAACCGCTTGCTTTTACGGGAGCGGTGGCTGTCCGGCTGTTCAAGGTGGCCGGTGCCCTGACCAATATCGGTATCGCCATGGGCTTTATCGGCAGACAATCGGCGGCGACGGCGGCCGTCGGCTCTGTACAGGGATTGTTGGATATGGGGAGTCCCGGCAAGATGTCTTTCGGACAAAAGAGGGCCATTGTCTCGGCCATGCAGTCCGCAGGCGTGACAGGACGGGGAGCTATGACGCGTACCTTGATGTCCGGAGGCGGTGTTGTCGGGGCGAAGGGTGTGCTGCAGTCGCTGTTCGCAACACAGGTGGCCACAGGTGGCAGCCTGACAGGCGCGGCTGCCTCCCTGAGTGCCATGGGCACGGGAGCGGTGGTTGCCACGGCGGGAATCGCCGCATTGGCCGGTGCTCTGGGCTGGGTGGCATATAAGACCTGGAAGATAAAGGAGGCGAAGGATGCCGTACTGGAAGAAATCGCCTCGAACCGCAAGTACCGTTATCCGTCCATAGAGGCCCTCCATTCCTCTTTGAGTGAGACCTACAATATGGCGCTCAAGACAAAACGTGCCGTGGACGAGGTTGTGGCGGGGAAGAGCATCGAAGAGGCTTCGGGACGTAAGATCGGTGCGTTCACATCCAACTGGTGGACGGGATTTCTGGGAGAGTTTGCCATTGCCTCCTCAGAAGGCATGGTGTCGCGCGAGCATATATACAATATGGACAAGGCACGTCAGGACGACATAAGGGAGGCGCTTGTGACCCTCGCCAAGCGGGACAGCCAGACACGCATTGACGCTGCCTACGCCGAATTCGGCAAGATGGGTACGGCACTGGACGTCGATGCCTTCCTTAAAACGGTACAGGAACGTTTCGGTCAGCAGGACAAGGATCTGGACAAGTCACTATGGAACGTAAGGGGCGGTAAAATCGTCTATGTGGATGATATTGGTGACAAGCCGGAAGCGGTGGCCGCCCGGACATACGATTACGCCCGGTACATGAACACGCAGACCGTACCGGAGATTATACGGGCCGCAACAGCCTACCGTAACGCCATCTCGAGCGCCACAGACGCGCAGGAGTTTATGCGTAAGGGCGGTTTCGATTTTAACCGGCTCAGGAGCTGGGGGTTCGAACAGGATGAGAAAGGCCGGTGGAAACAGCGGACATTGGGACAGGATGCCACGGACGAGCAGCGTATAGACAATATTGCCAACCGTAAACTGGCGCACAATGTCCTTGTCAAATTCTTTTCATCACTCCGGCAAACGTTTGGCGGGTCAGCGGAGGCGGCCGAAAATATCCTTCGTACAGCAGGATTTACACCCGGACAGTACAGCAACGAACCGGACTCCAACGATACCCGTCCGTTCGACACGAATCCGATCACCAATTCACACCTGGATGACGGAGGTGCCGGCGGAAACTACTCGGGCACGGGCAAACTGTCATCCGCAGCCCCCAAACAAGTTATCGTAAATATCGACAGCCTGCTGAGTGTAAGGACTATCGACCTGATGAAATCAAAGGAGGGACAGACGGAGGAGATACAGAACCTGAAGGAACAACTGGCACAGGCGCTTATTGATGTTGTCCACGACTTTGACGCATCATGGAACGGATAAAAAAACTATAAAAAATGGGAAGACTGATACAAATTGCATCCTCGACCTTGTTAAGCGGGGGGATACTTGGAAACGGTTCGATTGGCAGCTATATCAGCAACTCAGCCCGTCTTGCCATGGGCATGGGGCTGGCCGAATTGCAGGACGGGCAGGTGCATTATTTCTCCAAACATCATGACATGCTCAAACGGGCAGCGGTACAAATAACCTCACAAACGGCCTACGGATTGTTGCGTTCATACCCCAGATACCTTAAATATTGGGAACAGCAGGTACGGGATAAATACCTTCAGACACAATCACAATCCAGCCTGGCCAACAAGACCGGACAATACTACCGTCTTATCAGCGAGCAGCAGGCCGTGGCACAGAAGAAAAGCCATACCGATTCCATTGTCGGACGGACGGTAGCGGATTTCCTGGAACTCTCCATATCCAAAGAGGGCAAATATTACGACAACAGTGAGTGCAAGGTGCTGCCCAACAGCCAATACGGCCTGGTTACATTCGTGGACCTGGGACCACAGATACAAATCGGCAGCCGGAACAATATCCTGTTGACACAAGTGCAGGGGCGTGATTATACCCGTAAGGAATATATATCCGGCGGTGACCTTGAGATCACCATCAACGGTAAAATCACATCCAAATATCCGGATGTGTATCCGGAAGCGGAAGTTTCCAAATTTATTAAACTGGTACAATACAAGGGGGTTGTCGATTGTGACAATACGGTATTGCGCCAGTTCAATATCTCACAGCTGATTATACAGGGGTATACGCTTCACCCGACGGACTGCAGGAACATGCAACCATATTCACTCAATTGTGTCGCCGTTGAGCCGTCCGAAGCGGTGGAGCTCAAACTGACCGGGCAGGAAAAGGCCGATACGGCTATCAGGCACACGAACAAATGGATCAAATATGTCAAATTCGGTACGGAGATCATCGATCCCGCCTCATTGCTTAAACTGACACGCCTATGGGTGTAGCCGCAATGGATGTTCTCTGCTGTCGTATTACCATTGGAGATGCCGATCCGTCCAATCCGATGAAGATTCGCAGCGGAGTGGAGATAACGGAGGTTCATACGCTTGAGATTAACGAGAGCTACAAGAAGCTGATCGGGACGGCCAAAGTCACGTTCCCGAAAGGTACCGTATGCCGTTCGACGATTATAGGCAATATGACACTGGAAGGGAAAGATGTGTCCCGGATAACGACAGAGGTCATGCAGGATGGTGTGATTATCGAAAAGCGCAGCACACAACGCCTGGTTGATGAGACGACTTTTAAAGTAGGGCAACGCATCAATATCAAGCTGGGGTATAACGGTGTATTGAAAAATATGTTTGACGGTTACATTACCGGCTACAACTCGGACAGTACATTGGAAATACAATGTGAGAATATGGCCTACAAACTTAAATTGAAACAGGCGCCCCATTTCGAAACTCCGGCAAAGGGGACAACCGTGAATGATGTGCTGGATGGGAAATACAATATCTTGAAAGATACCGGTTTCAAGATACATTCCGATACAAAACGGTTTGATATCCATATCGGCAAGATCAAGGTGACGGATAACTTTACGGTGGCGGACATTCTTTCCGAATGGTCGAAATATAAGATTTATTGTTTTTTGAAATACGACGCTGAGGACGAAGGCGTCATGCCTTCCATTGCTGTCGGACGTCCTTATTCGTCCAGCAAGGCGCAGCCGGTATTTCCGGAAGACGGCCCGGCCGGACCGTTCAAGATATATTTTAACGAACATGTGGCGCAGAGCAACCTGAAAGTGGTCAAGACCGACCCGAAGTTTCTGGCGGTGACGGGCAAGGCACTTGGAACAGACGAGAAGTTCTTTGAGGTGACGGTACGCATGAATCCGGAATATGATCCGGCAGTACCGGGCAGCAAGGAGTTCCAAACGGTAAATGCCACCCAAATTTCAAAAAAGACACATAAGGTGACCGGAAACACGACGGCTTCGGGGGCAAAAACCAAAACAAAGGTGGATTTATCCACCTATACCATCGTACCGTATATGTCACCGCACGTAGGCATCAATTCAGACCGGCTTGTGGAAGAGACAACTGAATACTTCCGGAATTACAACCTGAATGGAATCACCGGCAACGTGACCATATTCGGGGATTTCGGGCTGTCTCCTGCCGTACAGGTGGAACTGATCGATTTCCGTAACCCGTCCAAGAACGGCGTGTATCTCGTGGAGGAGGTCACGACTACGTTCGGGATCGGAGGGTACAGGCAGCAGCTGAGTATTCCGTACAGGATTCGCAAATAACACTATTGTTCACCAATGTACATCCTTCCCTTCCAGGAAATTTCCTGGAAGGGTAAAACCGCATTCCGTTCCGCTCCAAGGAGCATCATTATTTTCATTCATAATCAAAATTCATTGCCTCCAACAAATTTCTGCCTTAAAAAATATTTTCGTAACCGGAGTGTTTCCGGCAAGAAGAACAATATCCGCAAATACCTTTGATATCAATCAGTTAATCATCTTTCTGATTCTCTGAACCAGCATAGCTTTTCGTTTTTCTATAAAATCAGAAAAATTGGACAATGAAAGATCCGTATCCGGGATAAGATGGTCCTCCATGAATTTCCGCATATCCTTGTTCCGGGTCTGTTCACTGACCCACTTCTCCAATGGTTTGGCGTTTTTAGACTCGTTCTCATTGGCATCGAGCATCTGCAGGTTCAGGATGGAATTGTAGACCTGCCAGCCGTATTTTTCCTTGTCTTTCTCTTCCAGATCATTGTATGCAGAGGCTGGGTGCAGGTGGTCCTGATGGAAGTTATTGTTTCTGTAATCAAGATCCGGATACAGCATGGCCAATATTGGAAAACTGTATCGTGAATCTTTCTGGCTGTAAAGCAGGTCTTCTATAAAATCGTCACCTACATCCGACAGTTTCCTGATTTCCGAGTTTATTTCCGTTGCCGGGAACAAGGTCACGGTTTCTTTTATATAGCTGCCGGTGATGTCTGTTGTGTATGCCCTTCTTGACTGTGCAAGCACGGAATCCGCGCTTGCTCCGAATGCCCTGCGGAGCAGAATTGAGAACAACCATTTTTTTATGATTTCACAATCCTCCCTATTTCCTATCTTTTTGTAAAAATCCTGATATATGCCCTTGTGATAAAGATAATATAGTATGGGCATGGCGGCATTATATGAGGTCATTGTGAAATCCGTCAGTCCGAAAGATCTCAGCAAGTCGAACAGGTTTGAAACGGCATCCCTGATCCTCGTCCAATTATTTTCCACCAGTTCAATAAAGCCCAGATTGAAACTTGTTATAAGAGAACGCACATCTTTATGATACAGGTACAGGAACGATTTTAATATGAAATCGTGAGATATATTAAATCCTTTTGAACGTACATGCTCGACCAGATTCTTGATTTCTGTCTTCGCGTCCATCTGTTTGCAATTGGCAATGGCAATGGACATCAGAATATCAGAAAAACTTAATGCGGTTCCCCCGGAATTGATCCGGATAAAAATATTCACGGCTTTGTCCGGTTTCTGTTCATCCTCCTCGTAAAAATTTATATTGAGCTTGGTGTGGATGACATTGTCCAACAGTCTCAGCAGTCTTTTGGATTCCTTGTCTATGTTATTGTCCTCGGCAAATTCATCGATGCCATAATTGTAATCCTGGTGCAAAGCCAGAATCTTACCTACACGGAACCATTTTTCATTAGACTTGTCAATAAATAAATCATTTTCCTTGGAGATATTCTTGTCAACAAAGGAAAAGATAAACTCCCTGTCGCTTTCCTCCTGTGTGTATTTACGGGATATATTGAAATATAGATGCCGGGTAGGGAAATTATATTCAGAATAATCCCAACGTTTCCTATAATCCTTGTACGCATAACTGCCGCACAGACCGATATACAATGACGTCAATCGCTGTTGTCCGTCCAATACCGCATAAAAATCGTTGATATTGTCTGTAGGAATCGGATCGTTGCATATCCGATGATACTGTATGAAAGCTGACAGAAACTTATAAAACCGGAAATCAGTCTTTGTTCCTCCTTTTACCTTCCAAAACAGCATGGAACTGATCGGGTAGCCTTTCATCAGAGAATCGAACAACTTTTCTATCTGTTCTGCCGACCATACAAAATCTCTCTGAAAAGCCGGCAACAGGTATTCATTCCGGTGGATACGTTCTATTGCCTGCGCTATTGTTATTGGTGATTGGAAACCTGCCATAATTACATAATTAAGTGTTTTTCGCAAAGATAGAAAATTCTATTTTTATGTTTTATTTTCGAGGAGGAAAAATGAAAACCTGAATATATTCCAACTACCTATTCTTCTATAAAAAGATCAATGTCTTCAGATAAGTCGAATCAGTTGCTTATTCGTGAGGCTATCCGTAAAATAGCTCTCGGCCGTAGCATGGAACGTATCAGTCTGGCTCCGGGAGGTATGTCGGGCATTGGCACGGCCCGTATGATACATGGATATGTCGCCAAAATACATGATGACCCGTCGGACGAGGAATTTTCCGAGTATGGCGGTACCGTTGATGTCGGCGAGTACCCGGACGAGACAGCCTCTGCGGAACCCGTCATCCACAAAGGCGTATTGCTTTCAGCGGCAACAAGCAGCGAGGGCGGTTTTTTGATTGTGCCTGCACTTTTTTCCGACGTAACGATTTTTATGGATGCCGCCACCCGGTACGCCTATGTGGTGAACTTCTCACATGTGGATATCCTGCGGCTGAATGCCCGTAAGGAAACCGTTGTCGGTGTAACGGAAATGGAGGAACTGGATCCGGAGAGTGACTCTGCTCCGGACTACGACGAGCTGGAGGCTACGGGAAATATGGCTTTCACACATTATACGCCGACAACCGTTACCGCCACTGTCAGGAACAAAAAGGGTAAGGAAGCCTCTACGGGGATTGAGGCGGAGAGCATTACCCACGTTGTAGACAAGTCGGAGGTCAGGCAGACAACGGACAAGATAATTCAAAAGGTGAACTCCACGACCGTAACGGTTACCGACAACAAAGTGGCGCTCGGTGACGAGAATGCCACCGAACCGTTGGTATTAGGCAATGAACTTGCCGGGCTTATGCTCGACTTCCTGACCGAGTGCAGCAAGGTGATGACCCCCACCTTGATGGGTACAATGTCACCTGTCAATTTCCCTAATTTCATTTCTTTGATCTCGCGCATTCAAAGGTTCCTCTCCAAAACCAGCTATACCAAATGAACGTACAACTGTATCCGGACATAGACAGCCTTGATAAGGAGAGCCTGTGTTATTCCATCTACTCGCAGCTCTACCATAACTTTTTCAATGCCCAGCAGAAAAAGGATGATGACCATCCTTACGGTGTCGAGGAAGGGGACGAGACCAGCATAAGGTTAAAAAATACGGCCTACGGGTTTGCTTCGGCCATTGCGGGGGCGGTTGCCGGTGAAGGTGTCCCGGGTGATGGAGGGTTGTTGCTGGAATACCTCAAGAAGTCGGGCGGTGACATGACCGGGGCACTCCGTGCAAATTACGGTTTCGAGGCGGGTGTCGCCAATAACCGTATTCTGGAGATCTGTTCGCAGGACATTACCGATGCGGACGGGGCGGTGACTGCCGTTGAATACGGTGTCAAAATTACCGGCAGTCTGAAAATAGGCGGCAGCAGCCTCCATATAGGCGGACAACAATTATTGGGTTACGATACGGACAGGAACACGGCGACGCTCAATGCCTCCCGCATTGATTTTCAGGATGCCTCCATACACTCGGGCGGAGAATGGATTATCGGGAACAGGGAAACGGGAGTGTTCATTTCTCCGTCACGGCTGACTGTGGGGGGACATGACGTATACCACCGGGGCAACGCCAATCTGGCGGCAGTGGACTGGACCATGCGGGACGGAACGGTGCAGCGTCATCTGGTGGTCTGCGGGAATACGGCTCTGAGCGGTGCTCTGGATGCCTTGTATGGGGCAAGGCTGGGTGACAAGGGAAAGTGCCTGCTTTCATTTTCCGGTGAGGAAGTCGCCCTCGGAGGCTTTCTTTCATTTCTGGACGGTTACGGGCTTCGTATTGGTGGTATGCCCGTACTCCAGAGGACTGATAATGACAAGATACAACTGGGCGGTATCGGAAGCGATCTGTTGCTGGGCAGCGGGCATACCACCAGAATACGCCTGCTGTCCGGCATTTCGGATGTGGACGGTGACTGTCTGATGCTCTCGTCCTACGGCAGGGCCTGCTTTCCGGGTTCGCTCACTGTCCGTCACAACTATGGTGCCGATCTGCTGTCTTCGTACCGGGTGGACAACTCGGATGAAGGCATAATTATTCACAAGCGGCTGCGTATGGGTATGGCTGGCGGATTTTTGATTACCGGAGATAAGGAAACCCTTTCACTGACCTCCATGGTTGTATACGAAAAAGAAGGCGTGCGGACAACCGTCCCCCATACCACAGTATTGGGACACCGTCCGTCCATAAGTGCCCATGCCCCTCAAAACCGTTACAGTGAGTCTTTCCATATCCAAACCGATGCCGATTTCATCTCCTCCGGAGTTCCGGTGGAGGCTGCCGGGCATGTCGGAATCTGCGCGTCGTCAACCCGGTTGGCAGACAAAATCCTATACTTGACAGAGTCGTTGAGGTTACAGGCTGTTTCCGGCGGTATCAGGCATTACGGTGACAGCTGTTTTCTCGGCTCCGTCTCTTCGGAATTCTTTTCTTCGGGCTTTGCCGGAAGCGGCTGGGGCATCCGGAAGAACCGTACCACGGGAAATGTCATCGCCACATTCGACGAGGTTGTCGCCCGGCGCAAGTTACGCGCCTACGAATTCGAGGTAAAGAAGGTTTCCGCGACCAACGGCTCTTTCTGGATCAGCGACAGCTGCTCGGGAGATTCCGTTGAAAAAATATCATAGCCCATGTCCGTATTCCGTTATTCAAAATACAAGGTCCGTATCGACCCCGACTCGCAGAAAACACAGGGGCTGCATGTCGGGGATATCGTCCGCAGACAATATGCCGGGCGGGAACGGGCGGTCTATTCCCTGATGTGCGTGACGGAAACCGGAACGGAGCTTGTCGGCGACAAGGAGGCGCCTTATTTTATCGGGGCTTTGCTGGACGGCGATGAACCGCAGAGCGGGGAGCTTCTGGACTTCGTACGGAGTACCAACCTGTTCGATACGGCGCGTAGCGGGGCACTGTACCTGACGGCTTCGGACAGCGAAGCCCCCTATATGGATGTCATCGACGGCATGGCAACGGAGCGTTCCCTTTGCTATCCGGTCATGAACGGAGGGGTGGCAGGGGTGCCTGACAAATCCAAGTATGCCGTATGTGGCCATGTGCTTCAATCCGAATACAGGGAAAACGATGCGGAGGCGACACGCATTGTCCGGATAGTCCGCAATGCGGAACCGGCGGGAGAATCCTCTTTCGGACTGATGCAGACTCTGGAGGAGTCGGTCGGGCATCCGGAACGTCTGCTGGTATCCTTCAAAATCAGGGCTTTCAGGGATTTGTCCTCCGTCCCCCTCTCATTCGGCTATACCAACCGGGAGAAATCAGATGCCGAGGATATATTGTCCGCCGGGCAGGAATGGGAGTACAAATTGTGGGTTATCACTGTGGACTATCCTGCGCAATATAGCCGGAGCCTGTTTCTCGATCTGACGGAAAGCCTGACCGCAGAGGGTGACTGGTGTGAATTGGCGGACCTGAATATCCTGCGGCTCTCTTCCGTGTCCGCTTTCGGCGATGCGGCCAAAGCCCGTGTGGGAAAGGTCTGCGGCATTATCGATCCGGTATTCGGCATACTGGACGGTTACGGGGCCTATTTTCAGAATCTCTACGCAACACGGAATGTCAACATCGCCGGAACATTGACCGCCGGAGATGAAAACGGTTTTTCCTCAACTTTCTATGTAGGCAAAATTCACAAAAATGTCATTCAGGACAGCCTTTCCTGTGCTTTCAGCGGATCCATGGCAGCCGGTACCGCCACTCCCACCGGTATCGGAAAGAGTGTACGGGTCACGTCAGACAGCCGCCTTACATTACAGGATGCCGGTTGGCGCAAAGCCCGTGCCGGCAACTATTATTGTTTTTCCATCTGGATAAAGGCGGAAGAAACAACGGTTGTCCGTTTTTATCAGGACGAGCATCTTGTCGGCGAACAGGCTGTGGATGCCGGCAGGGGATGGACACGTCATAAGGTATCCTTTCCTGTCCGGGAATCCGGCGCTCCTGAAATGACATTGGGTATCGCAACCCCGGTACCGGTCCTTCTGTCCGCCCCGCAATTGGAACCGGGCAAGACGGCGACACCCTACCAGGCGACGGATGGCGTGTTGTCTTACACGGAAGATTACGGGGCATGGTTCTCGAAAGGAGGTATTGGCGGAACTATCCAGAATCCGCTGCTCAGGTTGGGTGAGGACGGTTCGATAACCTCGCGTGACGGTTCTTTCGTCATTAATCCCGACGGTACGGGGCTTTTCGCGTCAGGGCGCTTCAAATGGAGCAAGGACACCATCGAACTGCGGGACGTGACCATCCGCTGGGAAGATTTTGACGAGGAGGCACAGGAACAGCTCAAGCCCCGTTCCGTATCCCTGACGGGCGGTACGGCCTTCCATTTCACGGATGAGCTCTCCGGCATATGTGAGCCGGAAAGCATCCCTCTTGTCCCCACCGAATATAACTTTAATCCGGAAAGCCGCTTATGGGAATATCTTGCATCGGACGGAATATGGGAAGAAACAGGCTGCAATGCCGCCGTGTTTGAAATGACACCGGCGTTTCACGGCTGGGAAGGGCGTGACGTATTAACCCTCCGCTACACCGCCGTATTCCGGAATGAAAATATTGGAGCCACCCATACTTTCTTCAAACTTTATGACGGTGCGCCATCCTATACTGTTCATGTGGAGTCGAAAAATGGCACGATATTCCGTAACGGCATTGTTTCCACGGTTCTGCGGGCCAGAGTGTACAGGGGCGGTGAAGATATTACCGCACTCATTCCCGATGGTAATTTCCGCTGGCTGCGGACAAGCAGGGATACCGATGGCGACAGGATATGGAATGACCTGCCGCATTATGGCAGGGAGATTGAGATAACCGGCAGGGATGTATGGCATAAGGCCGTTTTTGACTGTGAAGTGGACATATCAACAACAGAACAATAAGCATATGGCAATAAAAGTAGCACGCGGACAGATAACCATCATTGACCAGAATGATGCTGTTTCCTTACAGGCGTTCATCGGTTCTTCGCAACCGCTCACCCAGGTATTCAACAAGGATACGGGCGTTTATGCACCTTCATGGGCGGCATCGCCGTTTTTGGTGCTCACTCCTTCGCTGTTTGTCAGCGGTAAGGCCGCCACCGACCAGATTTCATCAGTCGGTAATGCGGCTACGCTGACAGCCGGCGTTAAAAGCGGCTCCGCCAAGTGGTATAAGAACGGTTCGGCCATAACTTCGGGCCAGGACAGCTGTACTGTCGGTGCGGCGTCCGCCAAGTATGCTCTGACCATCAAGGCCAACCATATGACCGTTTCCACGCCGCAGGTACGGTATGCCTTCGAGGCGGTTTATATCGATGCCAACGGGCTGGAGGTGCCTTTCCGTTCCGAGATACAGTTTACCCAGCATCTGAATGCCGGAGCGATGATAGCCGCCGTGGCATATGCTCCCGACGGTGTTGTCTTCAAAAATGACGAGGTACCCACACTCAAGGCGCATTGCGACCTGTGGCGTGGTGCCACCATCGATACCACCAATGTCACCTATGCCTGGGGAATCAAGGATTCCTCCGTTTTTGCCAATACCACACTGGTTGCCGCCGCTACTGCCGGTGCGACCACCGTCACAGTGGCCTCCACCAATAACATGGAAGCCGGCGGAAAGATTACAATAAATTCCGTGCAGTACACCATATCGGCGGTGAACACCTCCACCAAGGTCATAACGCTGACATCGGCCCTCACTGCGGCGGCCAATTCAGGGGCTTCGGTTTCCTGTCCGTATTACAACTCCATGCTCGGTGCCGGATGGTCCTGTCTGACTTCCACCAATCCGCGTGGCGTGACGGCAGGATGGACTACGAACGAAATAACCATTACTGCGGACGCCGTACTGAATTTCGAGACCTTCAAATGTGCCATCAAGGACACGGACACATCGGCCGGCAACGCCTCGGCCAACAAGGTTGTATGCGATATCATTTCTTTCACGGATATGTCCGACCCCATTACGGTGGACCTTGTCAGCCAGAAAGGGTTCACCATCAAAAATAACGGGAATGATGTCGATGCCAAAGCGGTGCTGTATCGTAACGGTGAGGTACTGGACGATGACGGGACTGCCTATACCTACACATGGAAACTGTGGAACTCGGCCGGAACATCCGTCATAAAGACTTATACGGGCAAATCCATCACCGTATCGAAAGCCGATGTGACAGGCAAGGGCGTACTGATGTGTGAAGTGTCGAAATAGTAATGAAGGAATGGGGCTTCTACGGATGGCAAGCGGTGTGAACCGGTCTCATCCCATCCGTGCGACAAAACGGGAGCCTTGCCATTTGGCGGCAACCTGCCGCCTTTTTTTGTCCTATACTTTTCTTAAAAGAGCATATGGCAAAGATACTGGTCGCCCGCGGTCAGGCGACAATCAACATACAAAAGGACGGTTATACGCTTAGCCAGTCACCCGGTGAATACATCTTCCCTGCGGATGCCGACGGGAAGATAGTTTCTGCCGTATCCGTCACCTCCTCTGTCAAGGTCACGCTTGGCGATTCCGGTTTTACCAGATTTTCCATCGGCAACATTACCAGACCGGCAGGATTCTCCTCCATATCCGTCAACAACAGCAACAAGACCATAACTTATACGGTCGCAGCAGGAACGACCACACTGGCCGATCATGGCACTGTGGTTATTCCCGTCATTATATCCGGAATCACCTACACCCTGTCATTTGTCTGGTCAAAGGCCAAGTCAGGGGCACCCGGCAAGGATGGAAACGACACAGTGATGCTTGACTGGGTCAAGGAGTGGAATACCAACAAGACACTTATCGGCAGCAGCACGGTCATCACTCCAAAAATTTTTACAGGGATCAAAAACAGTGACGGCACGATAACCGGTGTGGCAATCGGGCAGTTCCCCCTCTCTGTCAGGACAGCTTCCGGTACCATTACCTCTGAAACGGTTAACGGCATCTATGGTTTCAAGAACGGTTACAAGACCTTTTTTGTAGATAACGGCGGTAATGTCCAGTTCGGTCATGGCGACCAGGTTGTCAAATACAATGCGGCTACCGGCAAGGTGGAGTTCGGAAATGGTGTCAGCCTGAACTGGATAGGTGCAACCTTTATTGACAAAGACGGTGTCTTTACCGGTAAACTTTCAGCGGGTACGGTAAAGGCGGTGCAGCTTGACGCCTCACAGATAACTTCAGGTACGGTCTCCGCCTCACGTATCGATGTGGCTTCCCTGAAAGCCTCTCTTATTACTGCCGGGAATATCGAAGCGCTGACACTCAATGTCACGAAAGGGAAAATTGGCGGCTGGTCCGTCGACGGTGACAGCATCTGCCGGGGAACGAAGAACAACACTTCCGGGGCGATGACCGCCGCCTCCGGCTCCATGACTTTGGGGTCAAACGGCATCCGCGGTTTTAAATGGTGTCTGGATGCCTCGGGAGCGGGGGCTGTTGCGGGAGGCAATATATCCTGGGATGCCTCGGGCAATGTCACCTTTGCCTCTTCCGTCTCTTTGCAATGGACAAATCCGATCAATACCATCGTTACCGCTTTGGGCGGAAACGGCTCTCCGAAGCTGACAAAAATCACTGCGGCCGGTATTTATACCGGCACTGTCACCGCCTCACAGATTACGGCAGGCACTATTTCTGCCGACCGTATTGCCGCCGGAAGTATCACCGCCTCCAAACTGGACATCGCCAATGTAAAGGCTTCTCTCATTACGGCCGGAAATATCGAGGCCCTGACGCTGAATGTCACGAAAGGGAAAATCGGTGGCTGGTCAATCGGCGCAACCGTGTTGAGCGGCAACCACATCCTGCTTGACTGCGGAAACAGGCGTGTGGTGGTTTACGGACTTAATTCCGGCGCGACAACCGGACAACGGGTACAATTGTATTATAACAGCGACAGTGATTTCGGGTTGTATGCCACGAACAGCACAGGCACATGTGTCGCACGTTTCGGGTCCCAGAACAATATTGCCGGCTGGACGGTGGATGCCTCCTCCATCCGTAAGGGAAACATTGTACTGGGGAGTGACGGTTCAATAACCAATGGTACGAAATGGAAATTGAACAATGACGGAAGCGGGCAGATTGCCTCGGGGAACATATCATGGGATACCGCGGGGAAAGTCTCGTTCTCCCCTGCCGTTTCCCTGCTATGGAAAAATGACATAGAGGCCGCAAAAACAACCAATTACGGCTATCCGTATTATTACAGGCTTGTCATCAACGGGGAAGAGAATAAATACTATCCTGTCATCCTCAAGGGCGGTGAACAGAATTTCAAGCGGGACATTCTTGTGCGTCGTGCCTACAGCGAGCAGGCTCCGGCAAGTTGGAACACGTCCACGCATAAGGGTGGCCTGGTACTGCTGCTGAAGGCCAATTTCGGTGGCTGGGGCGGCATCAGCTATTCATGGGACATTTATGAACTCTCCGAATCCTATTGCCGCATGTTCGCAGGTGCGGCCCTATGTGGGAACAACTGTATGTTCGCCGTGTTCTTACGCGGTGGCGGAACGACCGGAGCGGTCTATCATATCTATTCCGACCAGCCGATTGTCAGTAACGCAATGAGTCCGTCCCCCATACCGGCAGCACCGCAGATCGCTTACAACTCGGATTTGATTTTTCAAAGCGGTTCCACCAAGGCGAATGCACCGGCTCCCCGCACGCTGACAGCTTCGGTCGAGGAAGAAATACGCCGTAAACGTTTTATTGCACTGGCACAGGGAAGTGACAGCACTCTTGCCGCACACCCGCTGACCTATATCGGCTCTACAGGCATCTATACCGGTACGTTGACGGCCGCACAGGTCAATGCCGTCAGCATCAACGCATCCAGCATCAAGACCGGGACGCTCTCCGCCGACCGTATTGCAGCGGGCAGTATCAATGCCTCCAAACTCGATGCGGCCAGCATCAAGTCCTCCATCATCAATACGACCTATATCAACGGTCTGAGCTGCACCTTTACCAAAGGGAAAATCGGTGGCTTTACCATCGGGAGCGACAACGTCACCGTCGGCAGCGTCGGGGCAACCGGTGCCATACCCTTGCAGATCCGTTCGGCATCGACCGGCAGCGGCTACTGGTATACCGGTGCCTACAAGCCGTTAGGCATTACACTGACCTGGCATCAGAGCAGCAATGCCGGCCATATCGTTTTCGGACAGATTGCGGCAAGTGGGAGTACGGTCAAGACCGGATTCATCGGCATACAGATGATGTCGTGGGACCATCTGGAATATTTCTGCCTGTCGGCCAATTATACCAAAAGTGGTGGAAAGGAGATCTATAACCGCATTGCCGGGTGGGCATTCGACCACAACCATATCTGGAAGAACAATATATCGTTGGGTTCGGACGGGTCGATAACGAACGGCAGCAAATGGAAACTGAACAATGACGGCAGCGGGCAGATTGCCGGAGGCAATATTTCATGGAACGCTTCCGGTTCCGTCACTTTCGCCTCTTCCGTGTCAGCCCAATGGACGACCGGCATCACGACCGCCCAGGAACTTGCCTCCGCCATGGCGTTTGGCAAGATGCTCTACAGGGACCCGACCTTCTGGAAGGGGAACAACAGTACCGGTGTCTATAACAATTCCGGCAACGGCATGGTGACGGTCACCCGCCAGCAGGATACGTCGGCGCCTAATGACAGCAAGTATGTCCTGAAGATACAGACTAATGGAACCGCCAGTCCTGGCAACGGAGGATTCTATTTCGGAACGGCCTGCAGTTCGCGCAAAGTGCTGGTCGCCCGTATCATCGCCAAAATTCCCGCCGGACGCAATATCTGTTGGGCCTCCAACAACATTGGTACGGGCGGTTCGAGCCGCTGGCTTACCTCCACGGCAGGAACCGGAGACTGGAAAGAGTATGTATACAAGGTCGTATGCGGCACCTCAAACTTCTCCAGCACCCATTTTTTCTATATTGACGGGGCACAGGGGACATCTGCCGCACCATTGGTCTGGTATGTGGCTTATGCCACGGTTTTTGACCTTACTTCCACAGAAAAGTATACCACGACCATCGACGCCAACGGTATTTATACCGGTACGGTGAAGGCAAACCAGATTATTGTGGACAGCGCCCTGGTTGTAGGAGGCAGCTCTTATAGCGGCAGTATTTCAGTCAAGGATGCGGGCAACGCGGTCAAAGTGACGCTCGACAGGACGGGTATCACTGCCGTAGCCGGCAAGATCGGAGGATGGACGTTGGGCACCAGTTCGCTTGCGGCGTCCGCGCCAAGTTCCGGGCATAGGATTGTAATGGCGGCCTCCGGATATATCTATCATGACAACCCTTCCACAGGAAAAGAGTATTGGGCTTTGAAAACCGACGGTTCCGCTGTTTTCGGATATGGGAAAATTTCGTTTGCGGCGGACGGTTCCGGATATCTTGCGAACCAGAATATCAAATGGGATACCGGCGGCAACGTGACGATGACCGGCACGATCAATGCCAATGCCGGCACGATAGGCGGCTTTTCCATCGGCCAGGGACGCATTGGATCTACGGCCACGGGAAGTGGTTCCGGTGGCGGTCTGGCCATCTACAACGATTTGTTCCGCGTGGGAAACACCATTTCCTACGTTCTCTTGGGGGCCAACACTTTTCCCGCCTCCTCAGGCGGGACCTGTGCGGCGGGGCGCATCGTCAACAACAAGGTAAATTCATATATGAACAACTACGGGTTGTATATTGATGTGAAGAACGGTCGCCGAAACTATGGGGTGTGGTCCAATGCCCCATTGGTCGCACCAGCCGCCATCGGTCTCAAAATGAAAAAGATCTATTTCACAGGTTCCGGCTATAGCATTGACTTTTCTGACAGTAATGTCTTTTGTGTCTATGCCAACTCCACCTGCAATGTCAATCTTCCGAGCGCGTCGTCGGTTGCAAGCATGTTCGGATATTCGAGCCTTCCCTCCGATTTTGCCTATATGTTTACCCTGTTTTACAGCTACAACTGGGGAGGGCATATCAATATCATGAATGTGCGGAATCAGAATGGGGGCACGTCAAATTATGGTATGGAAAGAGGGGACTCGCTGACGCTCCTTTGTTGCAATTACCCGTCTTTTCATTACCAGGTATTAAATTATAATGGTTAATAACCGGAACAGAAACTTTTACCCTATACTTATTTAAAATTCAAATTATATGAATATCACCAATGTCACTATTACCAGGACAGCAGAAGAGAAGACGGAAAATGCCTTTTATATGCTGGAGTATTCCGTTGTCAATGACGAGCTGAGCCGTCTGCATGTTTCTGTCAATGAAAAAGAAGTCGATGAGGAAGGCAACATAAAGCCTGTCGGAATTATCTATATGGAACAAGGGATCCTTTCCTGCAACTTTCCGATGGTGAGGGAGCTTGGTCCCATATTCCAGGATTTCGACAGGATGCAACAGGATATTCGCGAAAAAATCAATCCTAAATAAAGAATCATAATGGAACTGAGTGTCAAAGACCGCCTTTACCTGCCGACTTTCCTGCCGGCACGCGGCAATTTTAAGGAGTTCAACCTTAAAAAAGAGATTCTGCGCAAAATCGCAATTGGCGATGAGGAACGCAAGGTTATCAATCTTCGCGAAAATGCGGAGGACAAGCGTATCGAATGGGATGTGGAAAAAGAACAGCCGTTGCCGGTGGAGTTTTCCTCCGATGAGATGGCCTACTTGCAGGCCGCGTGTGAGAAAATCTCGGACGAACAGTTGCCTGACGATATGTGGGGGACTGTGGAAGCGATTTACAATGAAATCTCCAAGGAGGCATAAACCGATTTTTCTATCTGCCGCTACTCTTTATGTAAAGAGTGCCCCGGCCGTACTCTTGGTATGGCCGGGGATTTTTTGTATCAGCACATGCCCAGACAAGATATCATAATGGATGCCGAATATGGAGAAGTGGAGACTTCCGGACAGATTGCCGGAAAAACCTTCTACGACTTCCACCTGTTTGACAGTGTGGAGGGTGCCGACAATGCGGCCTGCCGTTACGGGGAGATAGCCGTACCGGTAGATTTCCTTGCATCATACAGTGATGCAAGGGGTATCCATATCCGTATTCCCTATGTAGCAGACATACGCCTGCTGAAAGTGCGTATCGCCATGAAAAGCGGTTCGGGGGGTGTCGGATATGTACGTGGTGCAGTTGACGGCAGGCATTGGTTTCCCGTCATGAGAGAGAACGAAAACGGGACAAGGGAGACGGTCACCCCCGCCTCGCTTTATGCCTTGAACGATGAAGGGATCTATAACCTGCTGCTCGAGGAGGACTGCCTGCTCATTTACAGCGGGGAAGAGACGGATTTTGGTATTGGCGCCTCTAAGGTGCAGAACGAAACTTTCCTTTTGAAAGCCGCCGCCGGAAACTTATACCAGCATCCGACCACCGGTGTGGGGCTGATTGACTTCCTGCATTCCAATATGGAGAACAACGGGCTCGCCGCCAAACTGCAGACTGAATTTACTTCCGACAAAATCATCATCAGGAATGCCTATATAGATTCGGTGACAGGAGAACTGTTCCTGGAAACCGAGGAGAAGGAGGACAGCCATGGGTAGTTACCGCGTCGTTGCAGGACAGAACATCTATGATGTAGCCCTGCACCTGTATGGAAGTGTCGAGGGAATCGTGGACCTGCTGGTCAACAATCCTGCCCTCTCGCTGGAAACAGAACTCTGTTCCGGACAGGAACTGACATATACCGACGGCTTTGTCATCAATGCCGACGTGGTCGCCTATAACGAAATGCACGGCATCGTCCCCTCCAATGGGGAGCGGCACGTCTATCCCAAATATTTCACCGGTCCGTTCACGGCAGCCTTCCTGCTCCCGCCGACATTGGTCTCCGCAGAGTGCAAGGTGTCAGGAACGGGGACGCTGGAAGTTGACTGGGGAGACGACAGTGCTGTGGAGACCGTCATTCTTGGCCATACGCCATGCACGCTGCGCCATACTTTTGACAGGCGGGTGCGCCGGAGCCGCAAGATCCGCTGGTTTACCGATGCGGAATTCCGGTATATGGATTGGAGCGGGCTGCAACCTTCGTCCGTTGTTTTACTCCGTCCGCTGCACGTGGAGGAGCTGACCCTTCGGAACTGCACACCCGCATTGGACAGCTTCGGGATTTTGTCCGGAACTTACCGGATCGATCTCTCGGGGATAATGACGGACAACCTCGTTCCGCTTGCCGGGTGCCATAACCTGATGGAGCTCGACCTGTCCGGAGCGCGGATAAAGCCGGCCGTCATAGACAAATACCTGACAAGCATTGTGGAGCATTACGGAAACAGACGTAATTGCCGCATGACATTGCCGACAGCCCCGACGGGAACTTATAAGGAACCCGGGCGGGATGAAACGACCGGACGTTACCGTATCACATCGGGCATGGAGGCGGTATGGGTCATTCTGCATGAGGAAAGCTGGAACGAAGGTGGAGCGTGGGAATTTATCATCAACAATAAAATCTATACAGTGTAATGAGCCGTACAATAAAGGAAATATACAACGAGGCCATAGCGGAACGGAACCGGCGGCTGGAACTGACAGAGTTCGCCAGTGATTCCAAAATGTCCGTCATGAACGGAATCCTGTGGGTAGTGGCCGCTGTCATATACAGTTTCGAATCCCTGCTGGATGTCTTTGCCGTGGATATTTCCGAAGCCATTAACGGACGCATCAACGGTACTCCCGCCTATTATGCCAACTCCCTGTTGCAGTATCAGCAGGGAGATGAGCTGACGGTACGGGAAGACGGTCTGGCCTTCGGCTATGCCAATATCGACGAGACCAAACGCATCGTCACGCAAGTTTCCTATATGGAGAGCACAGACGACCAGAACCTGGACAGTAAACTTATCCTGAAAGTGGCTACCGGTGCAAAAGGCAGCCTTTCCGCCATACCCCCGAAAGAACTGGCGCCCATCAACGCCTATATCAACAAATTGAAATTCGCCGGTACACGCGTGGAGGTCATCTCAACCAAGGGCGACGTGCTGATTCCCCGCCTTACGGTCTTTCATGACGGGGCCATACCCGAATCAGAAGTGTACGACTCCATTGAAGAGCAGTTGAATGCCTACATGATGGATATCGATTTCGATGCCGCCGTCTACGTTTCCCGCCTGACGGATGCCATACGGCGGGCAAAGCATGTGACCGATGTCCATATCGACGGGCATGCCGTTCCCGAACAAGGGGTTTTCATCGCCAGCCATGACACCGACGGCCATATACAGCCGCCACAACGCATTGCCCGTATGGCTTATACCGCATCAGGATATCTGAAGGAGTCCTCCGGGAAGGATGAGGAGGACGGGCTGCCAAATTTCCGTGAAGCCATCATTTTAAAAATAGAAAACCATGAGATATAAGCTGTCCATAGACCGTACCGTGAACCGCCTGGTTCCGCATTACCTGTCGGGACGCAGGTTCATCCTGTTCGTGCAGAGCTGCCTTTATCCGTTGCAATGCACCAATGAGCGGTTCCGTGATTTCACGAAAGAGATGCATATCCGGGCACGGATGACTTCCCAGGTAATCTACTTCGAATGGTTTCTGAACTACAAGTTCGGCAAATACATCAGGGACGGCAAGGACCGTATCCTTATCAGGGACAGTGAGAGTGTCGGTGTGGACCTCTACCATGAGGGTGCGGAATACCAGCGTCCCTGTACCATCTGGTACAATGGGGAACAGATCATATCAGATAATGATGCGGAGCGGCCCCGTCCGTTCTACCTGCTGATAGAGGAGAAACTTATCAACAAGGTCAGCTTTGTGGTCTGTGTCCCGCCCGTCACCATATCACCGCACGAGCTGGTCTATATGCTCTCCTATGTGGTGAATACTTACAAGACGGCCGGCAAGACCTATCTGATCAGGATTGACGAAGAAGAATATACACCTAACAAGAATACAGGACAATGAAAGAATATATCGCAGAGACCGGCGGACGGTACACTTATTCCGACGACATCCTGAACCTGCAGGAACTTGCCCTTAGCATGAGCGCCGTTTTTGACAGCTGTTCGGATTTCATCATCTCGGGCTGCGAACCGGACGGTCCCCGTATCTCACCGGGATATGTGTGGCTTGGCGGTAAGGTCCGCCGTTTTGAGGGAGCCGCTGATGCCGTCTATCCTTATTATATTTACGAGGCCAACAGGCATGAGTCGGTGGTCTATGCCAATGATGTCAACAAACGCGGACGTACTTGCTACCTGTGTGCCGGAGCGAAGGCCATACCTGAAACGACCGATCCTGTTACGGGTAAATTACCTGTAAGCATTGAAGTTACAGAAAGTTATGCCCCCCGTTTTATTGATAGATTCTTCGGGCGTTATGCCGTACTGCTGGACACGCCTTTCACTCGGCAGACCGTCAAGAAGGACCTGGTACTGGCCGGCACCCTTACCGGACAGAAAGAAATCAATTCCAAAACCGCCGTTTCTGTCAGCGGGGAAAACGGCTATATGCTCAAAGGTGTCGTCAAAACTGACGGCGGCATCTCGCTTGGCGCTTATCTGAACGGATTGCCGGTCAATGAAATTATCATCCGTACAGACGGCGGCTTCAGTTTCATGAAGCAGGGCAAGGAACTGGTACGTATAACGGAAGACGGGATCTCTTACGGTACCTCACTGGGCGATAGCGCCCGTATCGGGGCAATCCGTATCAAAGGTTCCGATATCTATAACACTTCGGATACGACAGATGAGGGCTGTGTCCGTATCAATTATTACGGTGCGCAGGGAGGCGGAACAAGATACCGCAACTTTGCCGTACATGACGGGAAATCCGGAAGCAGCCCGGTCCTGGAAGTAGCCGGCCGTACCGCCACCGTACGTACGGGCGGGCTATTCGTCGTGCAGAATGCCGGACGTGGGATCGACCTTCAGAATACCTCCTATACGAAAGACAACGCCAGGCTCACCAATCTGGTCACCTGGCGGGACAGTGCCGCCTCCGTGCTCGCAATGGCAGGTTTTGATACCACGGACGATTACCGCTTTATCCTGCGGAACACATTGGGAGATATTGTGCTTGCCCCTTCCGGCTCGGTGGATGTGCTCGGCACGCTTAAGATCAACGGGAAATCCGTATCGGACACCTATGTGAGCGTCACGGCCTTTGCCGGGGAGATGTCGAAGAAAGTGGATGCCGTCAAGGGAAAGCAGCTTTCCACCGAGGATTTCACCACCGAATACAAAAAGAAACTTGCGGCCATCACCACCGGGGAGCTTACGGGAGGCGGTGACGGCTATGTTACGGCGGGGGCTGTCCGTGCCGCACTGAAAATGAAGCTTTCAGCCGATGAGAACCTGTCCGATATCATGGACAAATCCGCCGCCCGGAAGAATCTCGACGTCTATTCCAAAACGGAAGCCGGCGAAGTCTTCCTGAAGACCTCCGAAGGGTTGAAAGAACTGGTACGTCTGACCGCTGAAGAGATCAACAGGCTTCCGGCAGAAGAGGCCGCCGCTTTGAAAGCGGAAAAGCAGGCAGCCGTGAGGGACACCCTTGATGCCGAAAGGAAAGGTACCGGAGAGTTGAAACTTGCCAAGCTGTCGAATCTTTCAGACCTTTCTGACAAGAACAAGGCCCGGAAAAATCTTGAAGTCTATTCCAAGACAGATATAGACACGATGATGGCCGGCAAGCTCGGTACGGACTCTGCCTATCAAGGCATTGTCTTCACGGCCGGGCTTCGGGATAAATTACAGGCCATTACCACCGGTTCTTTTGCATATACCGACAGTAACGGCACCTCACACGCACAGGTCGAGGGGTATGTGATGACCTCACAGGTAGTGGGGGAACTCAAAAAGAAGGCTGACCGGCTGTTGGGAGGCTACAGCGCTTCCGAAAAGGAGACCGTCGCCACGAACCTGGACCTCTATACAAAGGCGGGTGCCGACGCCCGTTTCGCCACCCTTGAGAATCTGTTCCAGGATTATATCAATTTTTTAGTCCGGCAGGGAAAGAGCACCTCGGAGGCACAACAGTTCCTGCAGGGCAAGTTGAACGTACTCTCCAAGAATGAGATTGTCAGGGATTACCTGCGCCGGGACAGCAAGCTGTCCGACCTTCTGCTGCCAACGGCGGAGGCCAGACGGCAGGCCTGCCGTGCTCTCGGAGCTGCTTATGCCGAGGAGTATCAGCCGTTGCTTGCGGATACAGGATGGGTACAGATGGAGAACAGCGGATCGGGTACCAACACACAGTCGCTCTTCGTCCGCCAAATCGGGAACATCGTTTCCATACAGGGTGCCGTCAATACGGCCAACAGGGACGGAAACAACTGGGGAGGTATCGTGGCGGTCATCCCCAACAAAATACAACCACCCCGGTACAGTGTGCGCTGCACCGCCACTGACTGGAATGATGACCATAAGTACAACCGTGGGGTATCGTTCACCATTTACGGCGGCTCGCGAAGGATACAGCTTTATGAGCGCGGTATGTACAATGCCAATGTGGAACTCAACTTTACATATTTCGTATAGCCATGAAACAGAAGATGAATGTAAACGGTGACATCGAAAGTCGCCGCAGAATTGCGGAACGCAGGTCCGTTCCCGCCCGAGAGAATATTTCACCCGACAACAGCCAACAGTATCATGAAACAGAAAAGGATCCGGCGGCAGCCACAGAAGAAACCGTCTTTCCGGGGAACGAATCCCCGAAAGCGAGAAGACGGAAGACCGCAGGGGACGTTTAAACGTTTCCCCTTCGACCAGACCCGGATAGGGTTCATGCTCCGTTATGAGATGCCGGTGGTTTACCATCTGCTCCGCAGGCTGTATGACCGGCAACAGCCTTTCGAGCCGAACTGGCATGTCATCGAACTGGTTGCGGAGGCGTCGAAAGACCCTTCGTTCAGAAAGGCGAAATTCAGCCGCTATCTGGATGAATACCGCCGGAACGGGGTTTACTGCCGGCGGGGCAAACGGCTTACGCCCGGACGTAAAACCTATTACGAGGGCATACGCCGTCGCAAGACGGAAGAGTATATCCGTCAAAACCGCAGGAAGCTGCTCTTTGAAAGACGGAATGGGCCGGGCAGTGACAAACTGCCCGGGGAGATTAAAAACATACTTAAAATGAAACGGTAATGCATTGACGGACAATGGCTGGCGCAAACATTCATATGCATGTATGGCTGTTCGGGAGCATTTGTCTAACTTTGTATTCCACAGTCGCTGCAAGACCTTTCCATATTGTAAAATGAGTATCCGGCCAGGATACGGCCGGCGGGATATCCTCTCCCTATATTGTCAAGTGAATACGGACGGTGCAACCGAACCCGTCTGTCCTGTAACCAGTTTCTTTGCGATACGGGCCTGCCGTGTCGCACTCTTCGGGCATTTTTAATCCATAAAACCAAGCGTTTATGCAAGAAGAAGAAAAGAACAACGGCATGGAAGGCATGTCTGTCGAGGAGATGTTCCTCGGTGTCCAGGAATCGTATCAGGAGGCACAGCAGCGTGCCCAGGAAGAGAACAGGGCGTTCGCCCGCACGGAATTCTTCCGCATGGACAAATTCGGGACCTACCGTCTGCGTGTCCTTCCCATCGCCCCCAATCCGGACGGTTCACCGGCCCGGCCCGGTTATGAGTATCCGGTTCACCAGTTGCTGCTGGAACTGGAAAAGCCCACAACCGGAAACAAGCCCCAGAAGATGTATGTCACCGTCACCCGCGCCACCGATGCCGGATACAGTGTCGATCCCATCGAAACTTACCGGCGTCTGGCCGTAGAAGCCGCAAAAGAGGCCGGGGATGAGAAACTGGCAGAAAAAATCGCCGGCGGTTCGTTCGGTGGCGGCTTGAAGTACAACTACGGGCACTGCCTCTATATCTTTGACCTGGGCGAGCGTGCCAAGGGAGTACAGATGATGACCCTCTCGCACGCCCAGTTCAAGGATCTGGACGAGCGGAAGTTCAAACTCTGGAGTAAGAAGCTGGCCAAGAACCCGTCTTATCCGTGTCCGGTTTCATCGGTGTACGACGCCTATCCCGTGGAAATAGAAAAACGGCGTAACGGGGCCAAGACCGAATACCTGTTTTCCATCGACAATGAATCCGACCCTGAACCTCTGACCAGGGAGGAGCTGACCGCCTTGCTGGGAGCACCCCGTATTCCGGAAATCATTTACCGCTATACCCGTTATCATCTGGGTGCCACCGTTGAATTCCTTAAACAGTGCGACGGCATTTACGGCATGCGGCTTATGGAAACGGACGAGATGAAAGAGGTCATACAGCAGTTATCCGACGAACTGCCGAAAGAAGATACCTCCTCCTTCTCGTTCGACCGCCGTACGAAGGACAACAAGGACAATGTCCAGGACGGGACAGGAATTTCCCTGGACGATCTTCTTGAATATTATGACGAGCTCAGGCGGCAGGACCTCGGTGACAAGACCGAGGAGGGACAGGAGCTGCGTGCAATGATACGCAGCTACATTGAACAGGAAGCGTTGTCCGTCCGTGTCACCCGCTCGACAAGCAACCGGGAACTGCTCGAACTGATTGAGAGTGAGATGGAAGGTCCGAAACCCACAGACACACCGGAGGACGCTCCCAGGGAGGAGGAACACCGGCTTGCGGAAACGGAGGAGCGTGCCGAGCGTCCCCGCCGTCGCAGATAACCCCTTTTATAAGTCTTTGAGTTTTAACCCAGCGGGAGGCGTCCATGCCTCCCGTCTTAATCACACACATTCATGGAAGAGAGCAAACCTTGCATATTGTTGTTGAATGATATCCATGTCTCAAAAGACAACATCCCTGCATTTCAGGCCAACTGGCAGGAGGCCGTGGAGCTCTGCAGGAAATGGGGTATCAGCGAAATCGCCGTCGGAGGCGACCTGTTCTTTTCACGTGCGGCACAGACACTTGACGTGCTGCTGGCAGTACATGACGCCCTGCTGGAAACCTCACGTGCGGGCATCCATGTCACGCTCGCCGAGGGGAATCATGATCTCGTGAACCAGGAATCCGTCAGAGGTTACTGCCATGTCTTTGACTGCCATCCGGATGTGACGGTAGTGGATGACTTCCTGACCCTGTCGCGTCCCGGCTGGGAGTTCGCGCTTCATCTGATGAGTTATTTTCCGGAGGACGGATCGTTTATCGAAAGGCTCGAACAGTTGGAAGAGAAAGCGCTTTCAGAGGAAAAGAAACATTTTCTTTATATACACGAAGGTATAAACGGGGCATTGGCGCAACCATCGGAGAAAGAATTGCCCGCCAGGATTTTTCTCCCGTTTGATAAAGTTTTTGTCGGCCATTACCATAACCGGACCGTCATTCCACAAACCCGTATCGAATACATCGGGGCCTCCCGTCAGCACAACTTCGGCGAGGATGAGGAAAAAGGATATACGGTGCTTTATACCGACGGCACACACGAGTTTATCAAAAACCGGGTGAACATGCGCTACCGTGTGGTGGATGTGCCGGTGGAACGTGCCGGACTGCACCTTATGGACGAGTTGCGCGAGACGGAGGCTGACGGCCGCTACAAGGTCAAGGTACGTGTCCACGCGCCGGCAGCTGCGATGAAGTCGGTTGACAAGGCCGCGCTGCTGGAAGCCGGGGCGGCGAAGGTGGAGCTGATAGCTGATGACGAGGAACTGTTAGGGGTCGCATCCTCTTCGCTCTTTGAAAAGTATGACAGCTGCCGTATCCGGGAAACTTACGAGGATTTCTGCCGGGAAAAACAGATTGAAGATGTCTCAATCGGATTAGAGTATTTATCCAAAATAGATAACAGGACATGTGGAAATTAAATAAAATAGAAGCTGAGAATCTCTGTGCCTTCCGCTCGCTGTCATACACGTTACGGCAAGGGGTTACGACACTGATATTCGGCGACAACCGGGACAATGAGTCCCAAAGATCGAACGGTGCGGGCAAATCCGCCCTGCTGGAGTGTATCGCTGTCGGTATCACAGGCAGCCCGCTCCGTAAGATAAGGTCGGAAGAAATTATAAATGATGCGTCCGGGGAGTGCCGTATCGGATTACATTTCAGCAACGGCAACTCAGCGGAGGAACTGGTTGTCAACCGGTGCATTCCACGCAGAGGGGCATCCACGGTCAGTTGCACACTTTTCCGTAACGGTGCGCAGGTGACGACAGACGAGGCTGTCCAGCCTTCGGTCGATGCCTATAACCGCTATATCCTTGAAAAGTTAGGGATCACGCGCGAGGAGCTGCTCAACAACTTCATTCTCTCCAAATACCGGTATGAGGATTTTCTTTCGTCATCGGACAAGGAAAAAAAGGAGATAATCAACCGCTTTTCCAACGGTATCCTGGTGGACGAGGCCATTGCCATACTTGAAGAGGATATCGTGCCGCTCTCAGAAAAGAAGCAACAGGCGGCATTGGAACTTGCAGGACTGGACGGGCGTGTCGAGATGTTACAGGAGCAGATCCGTAAGGAAGAGGAAACCGGAGCGGAACGGGGACGTACCCGCGCGGAGCGCATCGCCTCCCTGGAAGCGACCATCGCAGCCAAAAGGGAACAGATACGCATCGGACACGAGACGGTGGCCGGATATGAGACACGGCTTGTGGCGGTTCAGCAGGCGGATGAGGCACTGCAGTCGCTGGAATCGGGGGATACGGCACTGGACGAGTGTCTGGAAAAGATACGGGAGATAATGCCCCTCTTCCCCGATGCGAGACAGACGGACTGGAACGGGATTATCACCGGGACAAAAGAGAAGCTGCAGACGGCCGTTTCCGGGCTGTCGGATTGTGACACCTCCTTGAAACAGGCGGAACGGGAACTGGAAGAGGAGAATGAAAACTGGGAACAGTTCAAAAATAAGTATGCCGCCTTCTGTGAGGAATACAACGAGCAGTCCGGTACGGCAGCGGACAAACTGAGGGAAACAGACATCCGCCTGCGCAATCTTGCAGGATGCATCGAAGAGTTGCGTCACAAACGGCGTATAGTCTCGGCCGGTATTGACGAGCTCTCAAACAAACTGGCCGGTTCCGTCACCTGCCCTGCCTGCGGACATAATTTCCTAATAGCGGAGCCGCAGTTTGACATTGAGGCGGGAATGAGGGAACTGAAACTACGACAGCGGCAACTCACGGAAATTAATGGCCGTATCGAAGACAAACAGGAGGAGACCGGTTCTGTGGAGCTGCAGCAGAGCCGCCTGAACCACGGCCGCCGTACCTTGGAGGCCAGACGTACCGAATGGGAACAGCAGCTGGCCGGACATGAACGTTCCGTCAGGAACGCTACCCGGAACGTGGAAGAGACGGAAAACAAACACCGGCGTATTGCAGCCGGGATTACCGCACTGCAAAATGAAATTGAGAGCATACGCCGTAAGGTATTCGATGAAACATTCGGATTTGTAGACGAGCGTAATGCCTCACTGAGCCGCAGCATACGGACGGAAAAGGAGGATATACAGGCAGCAGCCTGTGCCATTGACACTTTGCAAGGCACTATCAGGGAATTGAACGAGGCGGTGCCATCCAATCTGATATCCACGCTCCGGAGCACGCTCCGGGAGGTGAGGGAAAAATCCCGCGAAGCGGCGGGACGGAAGACCGCCGTAGATGCGGAACTCCGAACATTGGAGATGCAAAGAGAACGGTTCATACAGTTCAAGACCTATCTGGCCAATACAAAAATCGAGGCACTCAGCCGTATAACAAACGAGTTCCTGCAGAATATCGGCAGTGACATACGCATCCGTTTTGACGGTTATACCGTCCTCAAAAGCGGTAAGGTCCGGGAGAAGATTTCCATTTCGCTGTTGCGTGACGGCATGGACTGCGGATCGTTCGGCAAGTTCTCGGCAGGCGAAGCGGCACGGGTGAACCTCGCAACCATCCTTGCCATGCAAAAACTCGTGAACAGTAACTGTGATGATGGCAAGGGACTGGACCTTCTGGTTCTGGATGAGATACTCGAGGCGGTTGACGAGGCGGGACTGGCTTCCATGTTCGAGGCATTGAACTCGCTCGGAGGTACCGTACTGGTTGTCTCCCACGGTAATGTTGCGGAAGGTTACCCCCATAAACTGGTAATTGTGAAAGAGAATAGCGAATCAAGGATTGGAGAATAGTACCCCGGACAGGAAAGAGGTGCTTGTATTGGATATAGCTACGCATACCGGGTATTTTTCCGTGCATGAGGCCGGAACATAGAACTTTACCGAAAGCAGACAGCGTAACGGCAACAAGATGCACGGCGCATTCCGTACCGTCCTTGTCTCGTTTATCCGCGCGTATGGTATCCGGCGGGTCGTAGCGGAGGATGTAAGTGCGAACCGTTATTTCTATGACATGCACCGGCTCTCGGAACTTCGGGGGATCCTGCTCGAAGTATGCGACAGCCTGGGACTTCCCGAACCGGAGTTTGTGAATCCGACGTTGCTCAAGAAATGAGCGACGGGGGACAGGCACGCCACCAAGGCACAGATGGTGGCGGCATGCAAGGAAAGATACGGCATCATTCCGGTGGATGACAATGCGGCGGACGCCTGCCATCTCTTCCATTATTACATCCGCAGGCACAGGTTGTAGAACGGCACTTGCCAGGATTCCGGGCAGCCTTCTCTCCGCCCGTTTTTTTTAATTGATGCTCAATGGCAGCTGACAGGTTAGGACATGAGATTCATTATCAACCTTTTTTCGGTCAGTGAAAACGTGGAAAAGAAAGATGTGTTTATTGCGGTTGTCCCCTCTGACGATGAATCCGCAAGACGGAGGGCGGAACTTCTCAGAAAGTATGTGATGCCGCACAAGAATCTGATATACAGCATTTGTATCAAATATACCTATAACCAGGAGGACATAGAGGATAACTATCTTGAAGCGCTGGTTAATTTCTTCAAGTACATGGACAGTTATGATCCGGCGCGTCCGGTGAAAACATGGATCTATGCCGTGACCAAGCGGCTTGTGGCGGACCTCAACAACCGCAACAAAAGCCGCATGCCCCCGGATGACAATATCGACATCTCGGAAATATCCTCCTCCCTGCCGGGCGAGGACGAACCGTCAGAGAACTGCATGGGAATGGATAATTATCACAAGTATTACAATGATGATATCCTTTGGGCATTGGACAGGCTCAAGCCGATTTACAAAGAGGCCCTGCTTTTACAGCAGGCCGGCTATAAGATCGGAGAAATCATGGAGATAACTTACCGCAACGGAACATTGCAGACCAGAAATGTGGAGACGGTCAAGAGCCGTCTCTTTCTGGCCAAGACACAACTGCGCAAACTTTTGACACGTGATGGAGAAAAAAGAGTGGATTGACGGATGCCGGAGGCTTTTTACACGCTTGCTCCGTGCGGCAGTGTGGCCGGATTTCCAGTTTCCGTCCGGAGGAAAGGCGGACAGACAGCTTTCGGCATGTTTCGACCTGTTGTGCCGGGAAGCCGGATCTGTCAGTCCGGAACGCCTGTCCGATTTCTGCATATGCCAGGTGTATGCCCTTTCCGGATATGCCCCCTCTTATCGTGGAAAGTGGAACATTTCCCATTCGTTTGGCCGGAAGGCAGCTGACCGGTATCTTCATTCCGGAAAGGAACGCCGTTATTGGGAAGACCGGTGGCTGAAAGGTTTCGGACTGTCACGTGACAGTCTGACACAGGCAGTGGAGAACCGCCGCGGGCATCCTTTCGGACGTTTCATTTACCCGGAATATGAGGAGATTACCAAACGGCGTCTGCTCTCCAGCGAGGCCGGCTATCTCGTCTGTGCGCTCTCCACATTGATGTGGACACCCTTCTCGCCGTCATGTTCCAAATGTACGAAAGCGGATCCGTGCCGCCGTAGAACAGAGGCGCGTTATCCGGAACTTTACCGGATTCGTTGTGAGGCATGGTGGAAAGAGGAGGTGAAGCCATGAGTTCCGTCAATCCGCTCAGTGCCGAGTTCCTGTATGAGCTCTATGCCACGGCGCTGTGCCAGGAGCAGCTGTGCGCTGTCCTTTCCCGCCACATGCGCAAGGAATACCTTCCGGACCGCTCATTCCAACGGGTGCAGGAGGCTATTGCCGCACATTTCAGAACCTACAAGACACCGCCGTCATATGCCGTACTGGCACAGACTTTCCATGAGGATTACGATGCCATTGAGTTGATAGATACCTTCCGGGAGTATGACGAGGGCCAGAGTTCCGAAGTGATGATCGACATGCTGGAGTCCTACATCAAGGGTGTCCGGTTACAGTCGGTCTATGCGGAAGTGGGAAAACTGTATAACGAGAACAAGCAGGACAAGGCGGAAAAGGCATTGCGCGGGTATGCCGAATGGCTGGCGGGCTTTACACTGAAGAGTACCTCGTTCATTGATGTGGCGGAGACCTTTACGGAGCGCTTCCAGCGGAACCGCCGCCGTGAGGAGGAAGAGGAACGCTCGGCATCACCACGTGTGTCCCGGTTCTATATCCCGTTTCTGGACGCGCTCAATGCCGGGCGCAACCTGCGGGGGCAACTGACCTGCTTTCTTGCCAGTACCGGTGTGGGGAAATCCCATATCGCCAAATGGATAGGTGTCAGGGCGGACATCGACGACGGGCTGCATGTGCTGCACTTCCAGCTGGAGGGGTCCGAGGAGGAAGCGTTGAACGCCTATTCGGGAGGGCTGGTTTCCAAGAACGCCTATTATTACGAACGGGGAAAGATCTCGGATACGGAGATGCGCCATCTGGAAAAGCTGGTGGCATCGTATGCCGGCAGCATCACGGTACGCAGTTATCCGCGTTTCAACGCCCAAGTATCGACGCTTGACATCAAGAACGGAATCTCGGAATACCGCAAACTCAAAGGTCACAATCCGGACATCGTCATCGTCGATTCGATGGATCTGCTGACAGACGCCAACCGCCGTTCATGGGGTGCCGACCATGAACGCGCAAAGCGTATCGCCGTGGCCAATGACCTCAAGGACCTGGCGGCGGACGAAAAGGTATGGATGGTCGTGACATATCAATCGACCATTGAAGACCGTGAGTGGCTGAATGACGAAAGGAATGTACTGACAGAGTACAACTGTTCGGAGGCCAAGGGGCTGGCACGTCCATGCACGCACCTTATTTCACTCAACCAGTCATCGGCCGAACGCAAGGAGAACGTGATGCGCCTGCATGTGGCCAAAAGCCGCTTTTTCAAAAAGGGAGATACCATCAAAATAGCGACGGACTATGACAACGAGGTGTTCTATGACGGGCAGAGGACGCTGAATCTGAACAGGGAATAAAAAGGCGTTCAAAATGAAAGCTCAATAGCGGATAGTTTTATTCCTGTGAAAATGAACTGCAAAAGGCAGACCAATCTCCCCCATATAGAGAAGGCTATGCTCCCAGTTCTTCCGGCCGGTCAGCCCGCCAGGCATGCTGTACAGATTTCTGTAACAGGTAGATAATAGCGGTATGGGACTGCCACCGGAAACCGCTTCATTCCGGGTAACGGAGGGTTATTACGGCATGCCCTTTTTCATAGTGTACCCTAAGTCCGAGCTTCCCCAGTTCCTCCCTAATAAGGGAGTCCTCGAACCCTTCGGACATGAATTTTTCCCTAAGCAGGCCGGTGATATTCTTCGTTCCGGTACTTCCGGAAAGAAAATCCTCCACCCACTGGCGGAAACTGCCACCCGTACGCATCAGGTTGTAGCGCCTCAGACAGAAATTCTCCACACTTTGCAAATTAAACTCCTTATAGGACAGCAGGGCGCAGAGAAGCGGCCCGTTGGTGTCATCCTCCCTGAATTCCGCCGTCAGCACGCAGACCGGCATGCCTGTCCCGCAATCAGGTCTGTAATAAAGCCGGATGTTTTCCCTTATATATAGCCCCGTGGCGTATGTCATATCATCCGGAGATTCCGTCATGACGGGAAACGTCTGCCATCCGAAGTCCCCTTCCCGTTTCAACAAGGTTATTGCCGGTTTACCGGACTCCCCGTCTGATGTGGAGCGTGACCTCATCGTTCCGTTGGTCTTTTTCCATCCGAGAACCCGCAGACAGTTCTCTACATCCCTCAGATGCCTTTCTCTTGCTGAATTCCCATTAAGATACGGACGAAGCGTATCCACGATTTCGGGCCAGTCCTCGTTTGTCTTCATACACTATTTGTTAATAAATTTCATCAAACACAGTCGTTTTGTAATTGAAATATAGCGATTTTATTCCGACCGGTCAAATAAATTCCCTAAAAAAATTATGGAAAGAGCCACTCATGGAATCTCCCCGAGGTCTTTCCGGATTTCGGTACAGTCTGTATGTCCTTGGGGCAGACGTGAAATCTTGCCAGGCTTTTTGTCTGTCCTTTCGTGCGGAGTCTGCCGGCAGATTCTTATTATACGTATTTTTCTTGATAATACATGGGGATTTCCTCTATTATATCCCCTTTCGTCGGATAAGTTCGCGGTATCCTGCCATGAACCTCTGTCCGGGAGAAGGCCTGTTCCCACTGACCTCCTTGTTATCCGCACCAGCACCCGCCACGACACATGGGCAGGTTTTCGTCCTGCCTTTTAAGGCGTAGAGACTCCCTCTCCTATTGCGGTAGTGTGTGATACCCATTTCCGTCTTGAGAAAGCGTATCAAGACAGTATGAAATTTATGAGGCGTTTTTAAACTTTAGCCCTTGTACTGCAACTATACCTTTTATATGGAACTGTCTGTACAGGAATATCAATATCTGGTTTCGGAGATAACCCGTGAGACGGGGGCCAAGCGGGACGGGAGCGGCAAGAACCTTATCGTTCCGTGTTGTCCGTTCTGCGGCAAGCAGGGCGGTAAGTTCGGTATCTATATCGGTAAGGAAACCGTCCGCCACAGACCGTTCATGGCACACTGTTTCTCCTGCGGGGCGTCCACCCATACACTTGCGCAGTTATTGGCGGCTATCGGACGCATGGACCTGATGGTTTCCGAAACAACAGACATCTCGGCACCGCTGAACCTGCACCTGCTGGAACCTGACAAAGCGGAAGATATAGACGATGAACTGGTCCCGTCCGGACTGCCGGACTTCTATAAACGAACTTTCCGCCACCCATATCTGAAACAGCGCGGATTCTGCTTCGATGACTATGAATACTTTCCTGCCGGAATAACCGGCAAGCTCAATCCGCGGTATGCCGACTATGTAATTTTCCCGGTCATCGACTGCGGTATAGTTGTCGGATATGTTTCACGCCATACCTGGCCAAAAGAGGAGATAGACACCTACAACCGCAAAACGAAATACAAAGGTGAATACAAGATACTTCGTTATCGGAATTCCACAGAGAACGACTTTTCCAAACTTCTTTATAACTATGATGCCGTCCGCAAGGACGGTACCAATACGGTCATCCTTGCAGAGGGCGTTTTTGACGTCGTCGCGCTGACGCGAAAACTTGAACTTTACGATAACCCGCATATTGCCGCCGTAGCGACTTTCGGAAAGAAAATTTCCGATGTGCAGATTTACAAGCTGCAATCGAAGGGCGTGAGGACCGTGGTTATTGGATATGACGGTGATGCCGTCGAGGCGGTCAAACGGGCTGCGGAACGGCTGAGGCCCTACTTCGAGGTGTTCATCGCAGATATAGCGGATGCCGATAAAGACTGGGATGAACTGGCGGAAACGGAGGTCTACGGCATCTTTGCCTACCGTCTGCTGTCTGTCCTTGAATACAAACTCAAAAAAGTACAGGAAAGATGATACAGAAACTGCTCGCATGGCTTGATAAACAACGGATTTCTTATATACCGGTTGACGCGGAGGTGGTGGACATACCCGGGTTCGGACGGCTGTTCACGGCTGACCTGTCAGGTGTGGAATCCATTTTCCGCAGTGACGGCGATAAACTTGTCTTCAATCTGATGGAGAATCCGGCAGTATTGATGGAGGAGGGAATCTACCATGTGGCTTTTCCGTTCGGATATAACTGGTACTATTACGACCTTCGGGAAGAATTCCGTTTCAATCTGTTGAAATACATCGGCCGTCCCGGGCCTCCGGCACATGACATTCCGTTTGTGAATCTTGGTGTCCATACTTCTTACGAACTGCTGAACGCCTGTGGTTCCCTGGAGGATTTATGCCGCAAGGCAAAATGGTCAGGACATACGGCGGTCGGCATTTGTGACCGTAATACAATGGCCGCCACACTCAATTTCCAAAAAGAATGCGCCAAAAACGGGCTGAAACACATCTTCGGCTACTCGCTGACAATGATTCATGAAGAAGAAGCCGTAAACCTGAAAATATATGCCTTGAACAATGAGGGGCTCCACAACCTGCTGCGTATCCAGTCCGCCGTGATGGTGGTTTCGGAAAACAATACAATCCGTTATGAACAGCTGCTGATGTATGCCGCAGGGTGTGTGCCGGTCTTTGCCACCCGCTCTGTCTATTGGATGGCCGGGCACCCTAAACAGGTGGAACGGATCCGGAAAGGGGCCGAAGCGGTTTATTACCAGATAGACGCCAACGAATATAAGGCGGACCGTATTGACCGGGAGCAGCTGGAAGCCCTTAAATATTATTTCTGTAATTGCTATGATACCGAAAGGGATCTGTTTACAGTAGAACCGATCCTCCTGCCGGATTGCTATTACATGGACAAAGATGATGCCGCTTCCAAAATTATAGTGAATAAAATTGCTGCAGGAGCCGCACATGAACAGAGCGGGGAGCAATATTTCAAAACGGCGGATGAACTGTATGACACGCTCCGTCCGCTTTTTTCCGAGAAATGGGACTTCGATGCCCTGTTCGGGCGTATGTGCCGCCCTACGGTGGAGATTGCAGAACGGGCGGAAGCCGTGTTCGAGACCGGACGGATGTTCATGCCCGAATACCGTATGCGTCCCGAAGAAGTGGAACGGTACGGCAATCGCCGCACGATGTTTCTCCGGCTGCTTGATGAAGGGTTGAAACGAAAAGTTCCGGATATGGAACGCTACCGGGAACGGCTGGACGAGGAAGTCTATATCATCGAGTCAACCGACAACGTGGATTATTTTCTTGTACAGTGGGACATGGTGCGTGAGGCGCACCGCCGGGGCATTGCAACCGGTATCGGGCGTGGCTCCGCCGGCGGATCATTGGTCTCCTACCTGTTGGACATTACCTCCATCGACCCACTGAAATACGACCTGATTTTCTCACGTTTTCTTGTTCCGGAACGCTGCGGACTGGTTTGGAAAGACGAGATAACGGTACTGGCTCCGGACATTACGCTTGACAAAGGCGAACAATATGTGGAGATACAATCTGAAAATAAAATTTATCGTCTCTGTGCGGATGCCCGTTTGAGGATTCTCCGCGGCAGGGAAGAAAAAACAATATATGCCGATGAACTGATTTGCGGTGACGAAATTCTTTTTGACCGCCGAGATTGTTTGTGGAACTTAAAGGAACTCGAAACCCATGAATCCGACTTACGAACACCGCCGTCCCTATGACGGCTGCGACCTTTACCGGGGTGACGCCCTCGAGGTGTTGCCCTTATTGGCAGGGCAGGGCATCGTTGCCGACATGGTATTGTCAGACCCGCCATACGGTACGACACACTGCCGCTGGGATGCCGTGATAGATATTCGGGGGATGTGGAATGCCATACAAGGCGTTTCCGCCCCCGGAACTCCCATACTGCTGTTCTGCCAGCATCCTTTTACCAGCATATTGGGCTGTTCCAATCTTGAAAAGCTGCGTTATGAATGGATCTGGGAGAAGACACAGGCGACAGGTTTTCTCAATGCCGGGCGTATGCCGATGAAAGCGCACGAGGACATTCTCGTGTTCTATGACAGGCTGCCCAAATACAACCCCGTCAAAACGGACGGGCACCGGTGCAAGATCGTAATGGCCGACCATCGGCGCAAGTGTGACAGCGGGGAGATATATCGGAAGCATGACAATTACCGGGACTACATCTCCACGGCACGCTATCCGCGCAGTGTATTGAGATTCAAGACGGACAAGCAGCGGTCCTGCCTGCACGCAACACAGAAACCGGTTGCCTTGCTGGAATATCTGATACGCACCTATACCGACGAGGAGGACCTCGTCCTTGATTTTGCGATGGGCAGCGGCAGTACTGCTATCGCCTGCAGGAACATGGGACGGCGCTTCATAGGCGTGGAGATAGACCGGGATATTTTTCAAACAGCATATAACAGAATAGCCAACGACTGACACCCGGGAAATCTGGGTGGATATCAAAAATTATGAAGGGAAGTATAGAATCAGCAACAAGGGGCGCATCAAGAGTCTGGAACGGCAGGTATCGCATGGCGGTATCACCTGGACACAGCCTGAACGGTTCATGAGCCATTGGTGCGGGACCACCTCATATTACGACTGTGTGCGGCTTTATAAGGGAGGCGTCGGGACAAAATTCTCCGTACACCGTCTCGTGGCACAGCACTTCCTTCCGGAATGGAATCCAAAGTTGGAAGTGAACCATATTGACGGTGACCGATACAACAACACCGCGGACAATTTGGAAATGTATACGCACCAACGGAATATGGAACACGCCATTGCGAGCGGGCTCAAACAGGATTATGGAGAGAAAAGTGTGAACGCCAAACTGACGAACGCACAGGCGGAAGAGGTACGGGTGAAGTATTTCTCCGGCAAAGTCTCACAGAATACCTTGGCAAAACAGTACGGCGTCAGCCGCCAGACGGTAAGCGCCATTGTTCGATATAAGAAGTATATAAGATGAAAGTGACTCACATTAAAATCAGGAAAGCGGATACCCCTTTGACTGTCATGGATTCGTTCGTTGACAGAGGGCTGACGGAAGGCGGACACGCGTCCTTGCCCGATATCGATGTCGATTACGCTTCCGACCGACGGCAGGAGATCAAGGACTATCTGGAAGAACGTTACAATGTGGATGGCCGCCAGCGTGTGTTCTCGGCTGGAACCTTTACAACCATGAAGCTCAAGGCAGCATTGAAGGATGTGGCGCGTGTGCACCGCGTGCCGCATGCCATCGTGAACTATATCACAGCCATGATAGATGACGGTACGGACTGGACGGGGCTGTTCATGCAGGCGACGACAAACAGGAAACTGCGTGAGTTTATCCAGACCTATCCGGAAGTCATTGAAGATGTGCGCGGGCTGCTCGGACAGCCCAAGGCCGCATCCATACATGCTTCCGCAATTATAGTGACACCTGATACCCGGGACGGCAGGCCGGCCGAGTGCTTCGATTACCTGCCTGTCCGAAAGATGGACGGTGCATTGGTGTCGGAATTCGACGGCTACTCGGTCGATGAGATCGGGCTGCTGAAGGAGGATGTGCTGGCGACAAAGGAGCTCGCCAAGCTCAGCGCCGTCATCGTATTGGCCAACAGTCATTTCGGACAGGAACTGTCCATAGAACGTATCACACAGGAGATGCTGGAGGATGACAAGACGTACCGGCTGCTCGCTGAAGGCAACACACAGAATGTTTTCCAGTTCTCTTCACCCGGTATCACCCGCTTCATTCAGGATGTGCGGCCAAAGTGCATAGAGGACCTGATCGCCATCAACGCCCTGTACCGTCCCGCCACGCTCGACATCGGGGCCACGGAGGATTATATCCGTTTCCGGCGGGGGGAAGTGGCGCCGGTCTATGACTACGGCTGTTACGAAGCGACGAAGAACACGTTCGGAATAATGTGCTATCAGGAGCAGTTCATGTCCATAGCCCACACACTCGGCGGTTTTGACCTCGGCAAAACCGACCTGTTGAGAAAAGCCATCGGCAAGAAGAAGGCGGATCTGATGGCTACGCTCAAGGCCGATTTCATCGCGGGGGCTGTCCGCAATGGCTGCCCGGACTATGAAGCGGAAGAAATCTGGCACAAGATAGAGGTGGCCGGAAAATATTCGTTCAACCGTTCCCATGCCGCAGCCTATGCCCTGACCGCCTACTGCGGGGCTTGGCTCAAGGCCAATTACCCGTCGGCATTCTATACCGTAGCATTGCAATGGGCGGATGACAAGGAAATCCCCCCGCTGATGGCGGAGATGGAACGCTGCTCGTCAGCCAAGATCGTGCCGCCGGACATCAACCGCTCGGGAACGGAGTTCTTTACCGACTACGCCACCGATGAAATATTCTGGTCGCTTACCCGTATCAAACAGGTGGGTGTCAAGACGGTGGAACACATCGTTACGGAACGTGACCGGGGCGGGGCGTATACCGGCATTGAGAACTTCATACACCGCATTTTCCGTTACAAGCTCAAAAAGTACAGCTATTGGGATGACCCGGACAACCCGGAGGAGGCGGTGAAAGTGCCCGTGAATGCCCGTCATGTCAAGCACATGGTCCTTGCCGGATGTTTCGACCGCGTGGAAAATGTCGGGGCAGTTACCGAACGCTGCGCCCTGCTCGAACGTGCCGCCAGGGAACTGGGATTTTCTCTTTCCGAAAAAGACTTCTCCCTGGATATGCGTGAGAGGCATTTCTTCTGGTCGCAACAGCAGATTGCCGTATCGGGCATCGGCAGTATTGATTACCGGCGCATCTTCGACAACTCGGAAGCCCGCAGGCAGGTCAGGGGAAAAGCCTCTTACCTGACACTGGACGAGGTGGCATTGGATGAGAACGATGGACGGAGGGTGGCAGTTTGCGTTACGGTCGTGGAGGTTGCGGAGCATACTTATAAGGACCGGGAAACGGGAAGCCGGAAACGTTTCGCCAAGCTCACGCTCTCGCAGAACAACCGCATTACGGAATGTGTCTGCTGGAACGACTACTACATGGAACACCGCACCGAGATACAGGTCCTCAAGGGCCGGGTGGTCATTCTCACGGCTGTCGTCCGTTACAGTGATTATAACGGATGCAATACGCTCCAAACCTATAAGAACTCAATGTTATTCATTCAATCCTAAGACATGACACCCAAAACAGAACAGAAAGTACACGTGGGGATCGGGATGGATTTTGAAACCGGCGGTCTGGACTGCCGTGAATGCGCCTGTACCCAGATCGCCCTGCAAGCTGTCCGTTTCGACACCTGGCAGGTGTTCGACCATTGCCAGGCATATATCGCCCCCTATGGCAAGGCGGATGCCGGACTGCCCCGTCGCAAAGTGTTACGAACCCGCCACGAACAGGCAAAGGAAGCCGGGCTTGTCCCTATGAAATATGAGCAGACGGCATTGGACTATTCCGCCATCACTATGGAAATGTTACGCACACAAGGGGTGGATATGAAGACGGCGGCCGGAGAAATCATTGCCTTCGCCAAACGTAGCGCCTTGTCGAAAGGCAACCAGTGTAAACCCATACTGATCGGACAGAATGTCACTTTTGATATCGGTTTCTTACAACAATTGATGAACTATGCCGGGCTGGTTGCCGAGTTTGAAAAAACTTTTGCCGGAACGAAGGACTATTACGGTAATTTCCAGCCCCACTATATCGATACGCTTACAGTAGGGAGGCTGGCATTTGCAGCCGATCCGGAAGTGACTTCTTACAAATTGGAACTGATCGCCTCCCGATTGGGAGTGGAATTGAATGATGCACATGATGCGGCTGCCGATGTAACGGCCACACTTGACATACTTGGTATCTATACCTCCCGGTTACGTCATGCAGGCGGGGAAGCAATCACAATACAGACAAAAGAGAAAACCCGTAAACACTTTAAAATATGATGACGGATATCAATAAAAAAGATGCGGAAGACATTCAGCAGGGCCCGATTCCGGAAACCATCACGTTTCATACTGCAGACCGTATGACATATGGGGCATTAGGCTATGACGGCAATGAACTTATGGCGTTTATATCGGGCTATGACCTTGAAATTAAGTTCAATTTGCGGATTATAAATTCACTGGCAGATGCCGAGGCATGTGCCGACGCGCTGGCACAAGTGTTTTATGAAGCACTGATGGAACAATTAATTAATGAGAAAGCGGATTTTGTAAAACCTCATCACTGGAAACCCGCTACTCTTTCAGAAAAAGAAGGAAATGAAATCAGACAAGATAATGGACATGCCGGATAAACCGGAAGGAAAGCCGCTTACAGAACAGGAACTGCAATTTTGCAACCTCTATGTGAATGGCGGCCTGGAATATGCGGGACGACCGAAGAAATGTTTCGTGGAAGTGTTTGGGGAGAATGCGGTAAAGAATCCTAATGCTTCCGCCAACTACCTGATGAACAAACCCCATGTATTGGCACACATCAGGACATTGCTGTCTTCGGAGCGCTTTGAAATGGAAACAATGGCCGTGAAACTGCAAGTGACCGAAACCCTCAAAGCCGTCATGGACGAGGCGGCCACTTCGGACTATACGGACCGTTTCGGAGTCCCTCTCTCTCCTGCGGCACTTAGGGCCGTGTCGGTCAATGCCGCCAAGGCCCTGATGGAAATTTTTCCCATCAGGCACAAGGAAGAGAGCCGCTTGCGCATTGAAGGTAATGACGGCAATGTGATTTTTAATGTAATTGTACCCCAAAAAACGACAGAAGATGACCAGAGGGAAGCATAAGATTGACAAACAGGAGATAGCCTGGTGGACTTATCTGGTAATCATGGTCGCATTGATTGTCTATGGATTTTGGGATAGTGCGGCGGCAGAACTCCTGCTTAGGGCTATAAAGGACGCATACACTCTTTTAATGGAATAATTATATGGAACAATTCAAGGAATTTGTAATAAAGTACTTCAAAATTATTGTAGTGGTATTATCGTTTTCACTGACACTGTACATACAACATATTAATAACACGGCACAGATTGCCAGGTTGGAAACGAAATGTGCCGGTATGGAGACCGAAATCAAAAACCAGTATGACCGTATTAACGCCATGAAACTGGACAAGTCAGTTTTTGAAGCCACCATGATGCAGCTCAATACTTTACAAAATGATCTGCATGAAATTCGCGCGGATATCCGTGAACTGCTCAAATGCCAGGGACCGCACAAATAGAAACATTTAGGAAAGACCTGTTATGATCAAGAATGCATATGTCACCATCATCTTCTCACCCGAACTCTCGCAAATGAGATTGGACGAGCTGATTGGCCGCCGTGGTATGGTCGTAGAGAACCTCTCACAAAACAGGGAGACAAATTATGGCGGTCTTGTACTGTTGGAAGAAACTTATATGGATGAATTCCTGTGGTTCATCCCTGCAAAATCCATATCTTATGAATAAATTAAATAGAATATTATCAACAGCCCTTCTTCTCCTCGGAGGAATTGTCTGGCTGCAACACAGACATACGGTATATCTCACCGAAGAACGCGACCGTTTCCAAATGAACAATACCACGCTGCTCTCCTGTATGAAGAGGATGCAGATCGATTCTACAACGATGGCCCTTGAAACAAAAGTATTGCGACTTACTGTGGATGAATACAAAGAGTATCGGGCCGAAGATGCTGAAACTATCAGGAGGTTTGGAATCAAAGTCAAGAAACTCGAAGCAGCCGCAAGGCATAAAATAGAGGTAAGGGTACCGGTTGATGCCAATATCCGGGATACACTCATTATCCGTGATTCCATTTTTCGGGTCAGACAAAAAGTGGAAATGGTAACGCCACATATACAACTGACAGGTCTGATTGAGGACAGACATCTCAGAGGAGATATAAAAGTTCCAGTGACTATCCATCAGGCTGTGTGGGTGGAATACAAAGGCTGGTGGCTTTGGAAACGGATTAAAGCAATACGACAAACCATATCAAGCGACAACCCGCACGTGGAGATTAAATATTCAGAATATATAAAATTTTCTTCTCCATAAATGTGTATAAGATTTGGCATTTGTACATTATCTATAAATATCTCGTTATACACTAATCTACTGATGTTATAATTAGAAGGTTGGATTTACATATTAATTTATTTATTATTAGAATGTTATAAAAACACAAAAGAATTTCAAAAGATATATGGTAAGTCGAAAAGGTATATAACCAACTTACAACCAAGATAAATAAAGCTTGATAAATATTTAAATAAAACGCCTTTTTATTCATAAAACACCTCCTTTTCAAATAGAACAAACCGATAAAAGCGAAAATGTTTCTCGTCTAAAAACCTCCTCTTCTTTAGTTTTTCATTTTATTACCGAATCTTCTCGTAAATATATCGGGCCAGACCATAAATATATCGGCGGAATCCGGGACGATAGTAGAGTAATTGACTAAACCATTCCATATGATTATCGAATAATTTTACCAAAAATCCTACAATAATCATGGATATAAGAGTACCTACACCCACTACCTGCCATTGCCATGTACCAAAGTAGAAATATCCCCAAGCTACTGCTATAACAACCAGAGTGATATCAACCATGATTTTAGCTTTGGCAAATGGAATGTCGGTAGCTTTGCCAACTGCTACTACAATACCCTCACCTGGCATAGTGACTGAGCCGCATCGTATCTCTAAAGAAATGCCTAAGGCAAGTAGCACGCACCCCATTAATTGTATCACCACCTTCCATAATATGGTATTACATACTATGATTGATGTAAGGCACATATTAACATCTAATAGGAAACCGAATACAAAACCAATAATGAATTGGAAAAGTTGCATCCGTGGGAAACCTCGGCGGAGGATGAGAATCTGAAGTCCGATAAAAAGGATGTTCATCATGTAAGTATATTCTCCAATCGTAAATTGGGGAGCCATGCCAGCTTCTCCCGCGAGTGTCATAACAAACGGGATGGTGGCAATCACACTACTGCCTAAATTTGACCGTACGCAGAGGGCTACTCCACATGCCATTATGAACAATGACACAATGAGCAATAAATGTTGCCATGAAAACGAAATGATTCTTTCTTTCATGAAAAAATAAAATTTGGCTGCATAATATCGTAGATTATAAGAGATTTATTAAAGTCCTCAATTTGGAGATGACAAAATATTAACAACTATAAAACCTTCTGACATCCATTATCTATTACCATATAACACCCTGCTCTATTTTATAATCTCACCATATCTTTATTTTATGTTCATGGATATGGCAAGAAAAACAAGCAACACAGTCCAACATTATTGGACTGTGTTACCGGATATGATTTATTTCCTGTATCCGCATTTAGGACATATACCTTCCTCATTCAGTGTAACACCACAAAGAGGACAACGCTGAATCTTATTTTTTGTAACAAATTCAGCAGACGCTGCATTTACTCCGCTTGTGAACGTAATTTTCGCTATATTCAGTTTGTCTTTAAGAAGATCGTATACGATCTTTATCATGCCCTCCACAGTCATGGTCTCTTTTGTCACCACAAGACGCGCATTAGGGTATGCCGTGGCCAACTCGGTCTTGAAAGCCTCACCCTTCATTGTGTTTTGAGGATTTCCATTCTTTATACCTTGTTTTTCATATACCCCAAGAATTGCAGGTAAAAGCGGATCGTCCTCCCTGAGGATTAAAGCATGGTCAAAGTTTTTCAGCACATTCCATGCGATTTTCTGGATTTCGTTACAAGGGTATACCATATTTACTCCTGTATTAATCGTGTCCTCCACTTCAATAGTCAGAACACCGGTATGTCCATGAAGATACTGGGCTTCTCCTCGAAAACCATAAAATCTATGTGCATACTGTAAATCAAATGTTGTTATACTTCTCATATCAATATTGGTTATTATTATCACAGCGACAAAAGCTATGAATATTGTTATAATGAACTTCTATATCACATTATCCCCAAAGGAAAGAACCAGCTCCCATCAGCATTTGCCCCACAAGCTTTTAGAGACTAATAATATTAATTTGATATCTTCCTGAAATAATCTTCGTTATCTATATTAATTGTCATATGCAAAGTTCGGAAATCGTGACTATTACTCCATGTTCCAAATGGAACCGTATTTGGTTAATTACAAAACAAACAATACATTGTTTGAATCTCAAATTTATCACCATGTGTAGTCTGCATATGGTTATAGTAATAATAAAATAACTAAAGTTTCCCACCCCTTAAAACACTGATTTTTCTCATTCATCTTTTCTTGTCGTCCCCATATCCATTGAGTTTTAACACATGGCTAATAGCTGTTATGCTATTCGTTTATGTTCATCATCCCATTTTTCTAAGGCTTCAGCCATTACAAGGATTTTACCCATCTCTTTGTCGTTGACACTGATTGCAGCCATAAGCTGTTGGGGCGTAACCCCAAGTGTTTCTCCCAAAGCACGAAGAATGCGTTCGATACAAGCAAGAACTCGCTTCCATAAGGTGAGCGCCATAAGGTCGTCTTCCATATCCGAAAAGAGTTCGCCCATGGTCTGGTATTCCCCGAAACGCTTTTCCAAAGTCATGACGGTATAGGTAAGGT
>CEAD01032389.1_pt1 | contig 62607 bp, 65 predicted proteins | sample 554861 | NCBI WGS metagenome assembly CEAD01 (sample SAMEA3182053, study PRJEB8094) | gut metagenome | biome: human; feature: gut; material: Stool; isolation source: human stools | place: Canada | collected 2012-10-30
TATATATATATATAGGCTTATTTCCGTATTTCCTTGCACCTTTTTTTTAAACCGGCATAGGCAAAGATACGACTGGTACGAGAAAAATCCCTTCTTTCGCATCCGGAAGTCCGGTCTTTTACCTCCCGAACTTCGTGGTTTGACACGCCGAAGTCCCTTACTTCGCACACAGAAGTCCCTTGTTTCAAGGTTCACCCAGATATTGCACGATCGTCCTCACCTGCAGGGGAGTCAACATCTTCTTCCCCTTCCTCCAACCGTTACCCTGCAGCTCCGCCTTTAGCTCCGGATTGACCCCCACCCATTTGGACAACCGTTTGCCAGCCGATGCCGGCATCAAATCCGGACCGTAAAGGACCGCCAATTCCTGCCACCCGTAACTCCTGACTTCGAATTCATTCAGCATCATAATCCCATTGTTTTATTGCCCTATAAAGATAAGCAATAATTGCTGATATTCAAAATATAATAGCATTTATATTCTACCTATTTCTGCACCTATCTTCACCGATATTCGCCGATATTCCCGAAAGCGTATTCCAGCCTGCCGTGAGGCCCTACCTTTGTGTTGTCATCGATAAAGAAAACAGATAAATAGCCTCGGAAACAAACAGCAAAACAGTGTCGAACAAAATTTAAACAGGCGCTAAGTCCGGCATGAACTCTCTGGCACATTTGTTGTTATTCTATATATGCATTAAATTCAGAAAAAGAAGCAGACTTAATAACATATATAAATATGGCCTATATAGATTATTACAAAATTTTGGGAGTAGACAAAAGCGCTTCGCAGGACGACGTCAAAAAGGCGTACAAAAAGCTTGCGCGGAAATACCATCCCGACTTGAACCCGAATGATCCGGACGCTCACCGCAAGTTTCAGGAAATAAATGAAGCCAATGAGGTGCTCAGCGACCCGGAGAAACGGAAGAAATATGACCAGTATGGAGAAAACTGGAAACACGCCGACGAGTTCGAAGCCCAACAGCAGCAATATCGCCAATACCAGAACGGGCAAGGCGGAGGAGCCTACTGGAGCAGCTCCGACGACGGCAGCGAATTCTCCGACTTCTTCGAACAGATGTTCGGCGGCATGGGTGGCAGAGGCAGACGCAGCCACGGTTTTCGCGGACAAGACTACACGACAGAATTGCAGGTCTCTTTGACAGATGCTGCCAAGACACATAAGCAGATCATCACCGTAAACGGCAAAAACCTGCGTATCACCATCCCGGCCGGTATCGCCGACGGACAGACCATCAAGCTGAGAGGACAGGGCGGACCGGGTGTAAATGGCGGGCCGGCAGGCGATTTGTATATCACCTTCCATATCCCGGAAGACAGCCGGTTCAAACGAGTGGGCGATGACTTGTACGTCACTGTTCCTTTAAACCTATATACGGCAATCCTCGGCGGCGAACAGATTGTCGAGACAATGGACAGTAAAGCCAAGCTCAAAGTCAAACCGGGAACCCAAAACAACACCAAGGTACGGTTGAGAGGAAAAGGATTCCCTGTTTATAAGGAAGAAGGAAAGTTCGGCGATATGATAGTGACCTACTCCATCGACATCCCGACCAACCTGACGGACAAACAAAAAGAATTGTTCCGCGAAATACAAAGTCTTAATTAAAAAACGAGATTGTTATGCAAACAGATTTAATCATAGTCAGTGAATATTGCCGGATATGCCATATCGAACCATCGTTTCTCTACCTATTACAAAAAGGCGGCCTGATAGAGATAGACACGGTAGAAGGGGAAAGCTACCTTCCCGCCTCCCAATTGTATGACGTAGAACGATATACTCGTATGTATTACGACTTGTCTATCAACATAGAGGGGATCGACGCCATCCATCATTTGCTGGGCCGGGTAGAATCTCTGCAACAGGAGGTGAATCGGTTGAAAAGCAAACTGAAGCTATACGAAACAGAAAATCATGATTCGATAGAAGATTTATAAGCTGTCAAAATGCTGTTTCTTAAGGCCGGAGAACCGGGGTACAAGAATATTTCACAAACTATTTGTAAATAAATTTGGATTGTAAGAATATTTTTGTACCTTTGCACTCGCAATCGGGAATGATCGCAACTATATCGCGGAGTGGAGCAGTGGTAGCTCGTTGGGCTCATAACCCAAAGGTCGTAAGTTCGAGTCTTGCCTCCGCAACTTTTTGAGGAATAAGCATAAAAGGCGACGTACAGTCAATGTACGTCGCCTTTGCTATTTTACGGCAAATCAATCGCTTAGGCTTACTCTTCTACAAGCAAAAATAGTGTAGGTATCATCCCTACATGTAGGGATGAACGTAATTGTAGGTAAAATTTAGAACTCAAAATGGCGACGTACAGAGTATATCAAAAGAATGCAAACCAAAAAGGAGAAGCACCTATATACATCTCCTTTTACTTAAATCGCAAGAAAATTGAAGTACCCACGAAGATCAGTGTACCTGTTAGTGACTTTGACAAAGACAAAGGCCTTATAAAGGCATGTTCTGAGTTTGCAAAGGATAAGAATCTGATCATTGATAATATTCGTGCATCTATCAATGACATCTTTGTTCAAAACAGATTAAGGAACCGTACTCTTACTGCAGAACTATTCTGGAACGAGTATCGTAATCCTAAAAATTACTCGGATTTCTTTTCTTTCTGCGAGCAGAGCCAAAGACTCCGTTTCCAGGAAGTAAAAGAAAAAACAAAAACTAAACATCTTACAGTCCTCAAAACCCTTCAGGAGTTTAAACATCCAATCCATTTTGATGAATTGACCACCGATCTTTTCAGAAAATACATTTTACACTGCAGAAAAGTTAGACAAAATAAAGAAGTAACAATCAATAAGAATATCCAAACGATCTCAATCTATCTAAACGAAGCTGTAAGATTTGGATATATTTCAGAGAATCCAGTCCACAAAATCAAATTGAGAGGTGTCATATCGGAACCTATATATCTTAATGAAGAAGAATTATCAACCCTCTTACACATGTATAACAAAGAAGAATGCCCTGGTAACATGCATCGCGTTCTTGAATTCTTTCTCTTTCTCTGCTTTTCGTCATTACATATTGGAGATGCTAAAGCATTGACTATTGAGCAAATTGGTAAAGAAGAATTTTATTATGTCAGAGAAAAATTAACTAACACTTGTCCCAAAATTGTTCATGTTCCAATATCGGATCCATTACGGACCATAATCAGGAGAACAATCGGTGATAGAAAATCTGGTAAATTATTTAACCATATAATTACAGATCAACGGATTAATTCCTATTTGAAGGAGATTGCATTAAGGGCAGGTATAAAAAAGAAATTATGCGCCAAGACTGGAAGGCATACGTTTGCAACAATTTATTTGAGAAAAACAAGAGATTTAAACTCTCTCAAAGATATATTAGGCCATCGTAATATCAAGCAAACCTTAGTCTATGCCCATGTATTGGATCAAGATCGAAAAGAGGGTATTCAAATTTTCAATGTTTTTAAAATCTAATTTTCGCCGTTTCCTACATATTAATTAGGAAACGGCTATTTTATATTTATTCAATTACATAACTGTACCTTACACGTAACGTGTCATTATGCCCTTTTTCTACAGGGGCATCCAAATTCGTTCCTGAAAAAGCACGGGTAAACATCCCATAGCGTATATCGGCATTGTTAAGACGCATCTGTCTGAAATCATCAGACTCGACCCACAACCAAAGATTGTTTGTCCGGCCGATGTATTGCGTGAAACCTTCCAAGACGGCCTTTGTCTCCGCGTCAACAATAATCCCTTCCTGTGCATCCTGCGATCCAAGTGTAACTTCTGCTCCTGTTACAGGATTCATCACACTATAATAAGGCAGGTAATATTTACCATCATGATACATGCCGGTAACTTGATAGTGGATATTGTTAAAACTGTAACAGGATATCCGGTAAGGTAATTCAGCAAAAACTTCGGCTGAAAACTCGATTTCAGCCGGAGCGTTCACTGTTGCGGTAATCTTCTGGATCACCCATCTTGCATCGGCCTTGCCTGCATTTTTAATGTGAGTGGGGACAAATACTTCAAGCACGTTGTCACCTAAATCCGGACGCGGGACAACTACAGGAATAACTCCGTTATTATAATAGGAACATGTTTCATTTTCCCCTGCTTCGACAACCGGAGTTTCAAATGTCACCGTTGTGGCCGGGTTGGTGGCTTCCGTCCTCCAAGAAGGATAAGTATAGAACGTCAGGACGTGGCCGTTCTTGGCCGCGTTCAAACCGGTCCTGTTCACCATTACCGGCAAATCACCCACAACGACGGCACCATGCATTTTGGCGATATTAGCCATCGGAACAGTCGATGCCGTGAATGTTTCCATCTCCTTGGTCTTGAGATTAAGCGTATAAAGTTCGCTGTTGTCGGATTTCTTTTTATAAATGACCGTGCCGTTAGTCGTATGCTTGATCAAATATTCTGCATCAAACGTCAAATCAGGAAATTCCGTATCCTTGGAACCGCAATACCACCGGAGCGCATAATTATTAGACGGGCCTATGAAGATGGATTTGAATGTCCCCTTGAATGTGTTCTTCACATATTCAACCGTGTAACGGATTTCCCCATTGATGTTCATGCCTACTTTTTGCGGGATCAACAGCATGGTGTCTTCATTTTCTGCTGTTTCACCATTCACATTCTTGAATACGATTTTATCGTTATATCCACCGATGATATTCAAATGGGGAGGTATATGCGTGTCCTTTGTAATATGGATATCTTCCGACAGCAGGAATATTCCACATGGATTTGCAGCCGTATAGTCGCTTCTTGTGTTGAATTTCGTCACCGCCTGGATACCTGTCGTATTAAGGACGGAAGAAAGCATCTGGCAAAGGACCGGGCGCGTGATGGCGTTATGATGCACTTCCCTATGTTTGACATTCCCATTTTCATCTTCGAGAATCACTTCGATTTCTCCTCTTACTTTAAAATCTTCTTGATTTTTCATACTATTTGAATTTATGATATTATTGAATCTGTCACGAATCTTCCCCGCCCTCTAAAATGACACTGACCGAATCATGGGCGGTACCGGATTCAGTAAGCAATTTCCTTGTGGAGGCCGGCTCTGTAAAAACATCGGCACTGCCATACGGATGTATTTCTTCTGCAATTCCCCTTTCACGCCCGATGGTTCCATATTCAATCTGCAACTGCTCACATGCTGAAAGGTTCTCGGATGCTGCATCATTTTTGGTGGATGTTGTATAAACAGGTTTCTCATCTTCTGAAAATACTGGAGTTTCGTCCCCGAAATCATCCCTTATGTACCATCTGGTTTCTTCCCGTATAAAATGCGCATGTTCTTCAGCCGATATGATGAGCACTTTCGGACCTGAATAACATCTGTTCAATCTGAATATCCCGTAACTCATTTTATTATCGTATAAGTTATGTTTATTGCTTCAGATGCCTTTTTCTCGGCTGCAACCCGGAACCGGCCGGCCACAACAGGCATGTTCTCATAGATATGGACATGTACGGCTTCGTCGGCTGATTGTTTGTCCACGGGCCAGGCTTCAAGAAAACAACCTTCCCGGACATCAGCGTCTTCCACCTCTTGCCACCATAGTCCCTCTTCCTCGTCCTCTATCCAGGATCCGGGCAACAGGACCGCTGTTTTCTGTAACGGTTTGAAGGAAAAACGGCGGTCTGACGTTTCCTTGTCATAAAAAACGGAAAGGTCCACTTTCTCCACTTCCAGTTCCTGTTTTGCCGTACCGTCCCACCAATAATCGGGAACGCCTTTGTCCCGGATGTAGAGGTTATCTCCTTTTTGCAACAATACCGTATTTTCCTCCTTGGAGAGCCATTCATCCAGTTCTTCTACCGTGTCGAAAATCTTTGCGCGCGATTTTCCACGGGCGATCGCTTCCACGGCCGTTATCTTTTGCCGGATATCACCGTGCGCGCTGGAATCACCATCATGCGTCCCGATCCTTTGTTCCACTCCGGCCGTATCAATAAAATCGCAGTCATTTTCAAGGTCGCTTGTTTTTTTCGGGATGATTGGGGCGACATACTCGATCAGCGTGCCGCTCTCCGGCATCCCGTCACGGGAAAACATCAACAGGTACTTTTTACCAGCCAGAACTCCGGAAGGATCCACTGCCAGATTCCCGAAACCTTCTCCCGGCAGGCCTTGCGGAATGACAAAATTCAGCAGGTACTTGTCCCTTCCGTCCTCGGTTTGTCCGTTAGACAGCAATTCTACAGCCGCTTCGCTTCCGGCTTCCCCCGTCGTTACGGTTCCGGTTTCGATCAGAGGAATGAATCCCCTGGGCCCGGGAACCACCACCAGGTTCAGCTTATATCTGGGGTTGCCGCCTTCATCAAAACCGTCCGGGGAAAGGGTTGCCGAAGCTGAACTGCCTACCGTAACGTTCCCGATAGTGATTTGCGGGGTCTTGCCGGTGAAACCGATAGCGCCGGACATATCGACCAGATATTCGAATGAAGTCGCACCCCGGACATATAGTTTTGCATTATCCGGGACTTCCACATCGTTCGTATTGATGAGCACGAATTTCCCTTCCGGCACATCCGTCAAATCCGCTTCCATCATTTCCACGGAAGGATAAGTGCGGTATATGCTGAACCCTTCGGGACGCAACACAGTGTCTGTCTTATTATAGGACCCAGATATATAATCCCAAACATATACATAGTAGTCGGAACCGATATAACCAGGATGATCCGAAACTGACTGCGCAATTTTTGTTACTTTATCTACTAACGCTTTTGATTCACTTGTCTCACGTATAACAGTTTCAGCACGTTCTTCCAAAGCTTCTACGTCAGCCGTCAAATTAGCCTTGACTTCATTGACTTCTTTAATGACCTTATCAGCTGCATCCTGCGCCGGCTTTTGAAATAACAATTGAATCTCTTCCGGTATAGAACGCCAAAATGCATCAATTTGCTCTGAGGTCAAATCTGTGAATTTCAATTTTAAAGTTTCATAGGAAACAAGCTCTTTCCAAGCATCTTCTTCCTCACTTTCGTATTTCCATTCAATACCGTTACTATTTGTCCTCAGAACAGGAGTTTCACCTTTGTCGCCCTTAAGATCAGCCAAAGCAATCAAGTTATCCCACATTCCATCGGTATAACGCCACTGAAGATGTGTTTCCGTAACTTGCAAGAAAACTTCCCGCCCATCAACTCCTCTCAGAATAGAAACCAGAACTCTTACCAGCTTTACAGTACTCCCTATTTGTTGTAAAACAGGAATAGACGTAACACCATTAAGAGAATCTATCACTTCTATCTGTCCAGGATCATTAGACTTAGCCTCGATATTCTGCGTTACTGCAGCAACCAAACGGGCAAGTCCTTCAGGACTGATTTGTATTCCATCTATATTAATATCACCTGCAGCCATATTATTCAGTCTGTGATACCGGTGCTAAAATCGGTTCTTTAAAAACTTGATCCATCTCGCTTAATACAGTTTTGAGTAAAGCTATTTTGGTAGATACTGATAAAGCATCATTGGGATCAAAAGATGCATTCAATCTTCCAGGATTCTCAAACGTCAACGCCCCTAGCTGAGTTTTTTTATATCCGAATGTTGCACGAATAGATGAAACAGGCTTCCCTACTTCTTGAGTGATGAGATAGTCGACCTGAACACCTTCGATCTCACTACTTGCCGTTCTACTTATTATTTGACTTTGATACTCCATATCAATTCTCACCTATAAGTTCTACAATTTGAGCATAACCAGCTGCATTCAAGCTAGATGCAGCCTGTTTAATTATCACAGCCTCGTTGGGACCAATTTCAATTGCACCTTTAGCTGCGATCACCCGCTGGCACAGTTTATAGGCATCAAACTTGTTCTTATTATCTTTCTCAGCATTACCGGTTCGCTCTAAGCCTTCTCCAGTAAATAGACATTGAGCCAACAGATCATTAATCATCTGCTTCTTTCCATCTTTTTCGATATCCTTACCTTTGTAATCTTTAAAAGGTTTCACAAAATTCACTTTCATAATCTTATTCTTTTTTATGTTGATAATATTAACCTTGAATTATTATTGAGCCATTATCCTTATGTAGAGCCACTATTAATCCATTTCGAACAGTAAAACGAACATCATCCAAATCATAGTTGGATCCAAAGGATATCCCTCGTAGGTAAGTGTAAGTTCCATTACTATTACGCCCTGTGATAGCACGGAACTCTTCACTTGCGCAAGCATTACTGATTGAATCTCCAAGAACATCCACGTCTCCATCAAAATACCCCGCATAGGTCATCCCGATTTTAGGATAAGTTTGATAACTTTTTGAAGAAGCATAAATTGCAGCCCCTCCTGGAGCAGATCCGACACTCTTCACTCCGAACGCTCCACTTGTCGCCGCATTAAAAGAAATATCTACAGCACCACCAGAATTTTCAGCACATCCTAATCGAATAGTTCGGGATCCATTCCCAAAATAATCAGACTGTGACCATTTGAGATTTCTATTTGTAATTTGAAAACCTCCAATGTATCCTATCGTTGCTTCAATGGTATTTACCTTTATATACTGAGAGTTTATATAGCCACCAATGATCAGAGTTTCAGCTTCCATTGCGGCCAGAATACTATTCTTTTTACTCCAACCTGGTAAACTATCTATTGCAGATAAAGCACTATTCGCATTTCGATACGCAGTATTAGCCGTATTATCTATACTATTAAATGACTGCTGCAAACTTGAATTGAACGAACTGAAAGTAACTGCCCCATAAAGATTAATTCGATTTGAAGCAATAGTCGTATTTCCGGGAGTTTGATTGATATACGAAATAATGGTCTGTCCGTTTTCCATTTCTTTGGAAGCCCACCAATAATTACCATCATAACGGGTTATCCATCCTGCTGTTTGAATCGTATGATTTATATTATCAATTTTTGTAGAAACACCACTTATCTGTTCCGCCGTAACTGAAAATTTAGAATCATAGTGTATATATATTTGCCCAGTTTCAGCATCAACATAATCTTTGCTGGCTTTTAACGCAATCTCTTCGGCATTTTGTGTAATTTGTGTCTGCAGCTGTATTTGGGCATCAGCCAAAGCATCATTAAATAATGAAACTCCATAGATTAATATCTCTCCAGTAAAAGTTATTTTAAAATCTCCTTTGCCATCCCACTGTCCTATTTTTGAAAACTTCTGATAATTGTCAGATACAGTTAACTGTTCTTCGGCATACAAATCTTGACCGGGAAAACCCACCATTAGCCTCCCTGCCCTCTTTACCTTATAGAAAAAAGCGAAAGAATAGGTTCCTGCTTTCTTCTCTCCATCAAATTTAAATAATGAATTACGTTGAGAGATTGTCGTACCCAGAATTCTTAGGACATTCTTGCTCCCATCTCTATAAATGTCAGCTATCTTACGTTTATCCGAATAAAAATTTGCATTAAACCACAAGAAACCGCCACCTACATTAAAAATAGAAACATCATCTTCCGAATTCCAGTAACCGGTATTCTCTCCAAATGAAGAGTTTTTTAAAATATTCCCTGAAACGACAGACATATCATTCCGGATCCCTTCGATCTCACTCTCGAACTTACCATTCATAATGACAAATTTTTGTTCGACAGTTGTTCCGTCCTCCAAATAAATATCTGTATCCTCAAATACTGCCCCCTGGGCATAGATTCGATATCCATTCAACTGAATACCAGACCGAGTTCGAATACCGGACACATTACCAATACGAACTTTTACCTTTTCAAACATTGAGGCATCGGTTATACCATCAAGGATGTCGATATACGGAGCCTGATCATCCGACGATGTCAAATAGATTATACCTTGTCGGTTTTTATCGGTTTTATTACCAAATCGAAAAACGACATCGCCCATTTCCGGAGCATCTTCTCCATCTATAATTCTCAGATCAAAATAATCTGAAGTGACCTTCAATATCTCACCATAAAAATATCGGATATTAATGCCAGAACTCCGTTGCATCCGGACAATGTCATCTTTACGAAGATTCATCCGCATTGTCCCATCCATACTATCCATATAACATCGATAGAAACCCTGACAAGTTTCTACATAAAGAATCTTATTAAGATCAGACACTATAACTGAACCTCCTAACCCATAAATCTGAGAGTAAACTAGTTCGTAGACTTTCATCGATTTTCTCACAGTTAGGAAGTCAAAAGTACCGGCTGCTCTGGGTATATCTATTTCAACTCCCCAACCAGCAAAACCGCTCGCAAAAGACGGAGAGCCAAATTTACCGGCTAGAAACACATCGGAGCGAACGCGAGCTGAATCTATCATTACAGCACCGGGATCCGTAATCTCCCAACCTCTCCCTTCGTAACCGTCCAGGAAGACAGAACTACCTATTTTTCTATCGAATGTTATCTCTCCATGAGCTGTATCATCGATATCTTTCCTTAAGTAACGATCATCAAAAGAACTAATCCCTTTTTTGATTTCTTTCAAAGTACGAAGAGCTGTGAAAGCATTTTCATCGCTGGGTTCTGTTAGATCATTTTCTTTAATATGATAAATCGAATCCCCTCCACCGCCGCCTCCTACGCTACTATCCCACAATTCTGACAGTTCTTTAACCACAGAATTCTTAATCGTCTGGTGGATTGCACCGAAAGTCGTAACAGTTGGCTTTGGATCATGTGCATCAAATGCAGGTATCAGTACCCCCTCCCCTAATTCTATACGTGGAGATTCAGCAAGGCGAGGGGGAAAAATAAAATCCGGCGAATCCAGATCCGGGACCACCAACTTATCAGGGAGCTCCTGTTCATTCCTGATTAAATTCAAATATGGTGAAATTTCAGCATATTGGTAAGTAAAAGTATATGAACTAGGCAATTCATTCGAGGCATAGGAAACCTTGCTTTCGGTAGCGACTATTCTCCGGATCGCAAAACTCTCATGGATAAACTTCTTCTTACTTGGGAAAAAATCCAACAACCAATGCCGGGAGTAGTCATCTAAGAAACCTGTGTTTTTGGTGTACTTTCTTGCTGTATCAATATTGTATTCCAGCCTCTCGCCTGCCAGTTCTGCAATTTTATGTTCTTGCTCCGAATTTAAATTATTAACTCCAAAAGCACGGAAACAGTCCAAACCACCTAATGAGTTTTCAAAGAGAAACCATTGCTCATCTTCACTCAAGACTTCCGTAAATGTATAATACTGTAACTCTGTTACCCTTTTACCGGAAACTTCAACCCATACTTCATAATACGATGGATATCTATAGCCTAGAAGGCCGGCAATCACAGCATATTGTAAATTACATGTTGTAACGGCTCCTCCGACCGGATTGGCTAGTGTATAAAGACGGGTTGTTTTGTCCGGGAATGTTGCCTGCAGTTTTATCTGGCAAGACTCCACAGCATAGTAAGTTAACCATTCCGGGCTATAATAAGACACTTTCTTAACTTTCGGTTGCCAAGTCAAAAAATGTGTTTTTAACCAATTTCCAGGTGTATCGGAAAAATGGGCTATGCCGGCTTTAACTACTCGAAATGAATAATTAACATCATCTATTATTGCAGTAAAATCAGCAGCCAAATCAGATTGATTGTAAACAGCTTGCTCTACATCTAGCTTGTAGCTCAACTGGTTTTCCACAATATCTTTAACATCTATTGTGATCTTTCCTTTTGAATCCGGATTGTAACTTTGTTCAACCAGAACAGTCGTTCCTTTCTTCAATACAAAAGAAACAACCTTACTGGCTCCAAGAACAAATTTATTCATGTTCCCGGACAAACTCAACGCCTCCGGTTTGTCAATTATCGTTGCCATCTGTTATTATTGTTACCTACCTCAAAACTACGTATATGCCCAGTCACAATAAAGGACAACTAATATTCACGAACGACCGGTTCTAACCATACAGTAAAAGTACCATCAACCTTTCCTACAATTATAGGTTTCCCCCAGGGTAACTCGATCTCCATTCCCAATTCCACTGCAAATGATTTTTCATAATACTTTCCCCCTTTCCGATATTGCTCTTCTGTCGGTGGTGGTGGAAAAAAAGTAACTGGTGTTTCTTTTAATTTGAAATAAGTATAGGTATCATTATCACTTCGTTTCCATCTTACATTCCAACGATATTTAGAATCCGGAAAATGATCGGACTCACTTTTTGCCGAAACAAGGGGTTCATATAATTTCGTTGTCAGAAATGTGCATTCAGCATCTGCCGTTTTACCAACAGGATATTTAATAACATTAGGAAGAAGTTCCTGATTATGAATAGAAACCTTTTCGTAACAAGTCAAATTCAACTTATCAATTTCATTCAAAAGAAGTTTTGCAGTCACAGGTCGCATCGAATTGCGAAGCATGTCATCATATTTTCTCCAGAATTTTTCATACAACCCATCAGGACCATTATAACATAATGCATAAGGCCATAATCGAGTATTTCCGGGGTCATGTGCATAAATGGTTCCATAATCATACCTACGCTCTGGAGTGTGAACAACAAAACACATCATGGCTTTCAATTCCGATTTGTTTTGAGTTGTATCCGCTGATGTAGAGGATTGTCTAGGAACATCATCCAAAACAATGTTAGAATTCAAAGAACGCGACACTCCAACAAAAGGAGCATCTCCTCCAGACAATGGTAAAGAGTCAATATTTACCATTACATCAGGAGATTCTTTCTTCTCTGTATCGAAATCATCCGATTCTCCTGCAAAATAATCACAATTCACACATCCTACGATTTCACGGATAGTCCTGTCAGCAGAGAAGCCTTCCCGATAAATTATACCTCTGGATTTGTCTATCATTGCCTCTGGATACATTGACGCAATATCAGGTAAGGTTTTATTTAAATAATCAGGTGTTGACGAAATCCATTTACCATCTTCTGTCCCGTCCGTACTCCATGAGATTATAGGCCCTTTCTCTGCTGACAGCTTTATTTGCTTATATTTAGCCCCATGATTAATCTTTGGTATATTTGTCAAGAATGCAGATAAATCACGGACAGGTTTTCCTTCCACCACTTCATTAAAAAGTACAATCTTGATTTTTTTTCTTACTTCATCTGGTATGAACTCACAACAAAAACGATATCTAAAGATATCAAGCAACGTAGAAACTGTTATATCAGGAACGATCTGCTCATAACGAATCTCGGCATTAACTATGGTATCTATGTTATTATTCAGAAACACCATGCTAGCAAACGGTTCCGTTCGAGTAAAAAAATTGTCTTCCATTGAATACCCCAGAAATTTAAACGTCTCTTCTAACACATGCATGACACGCACCAAGGGAGTTATATAAAAACCAGGAGGCACAGATATAATATTATCATCCACTGTTTCCGTTCTTGTGACTTCATTAATCAAACTGAAATAACCATCAGATTTTATAGGTGCACCAAATCTGTTCAATGCTGTTATATTGCCAGTGTCTTGATGCTCTATTAATATCGGAAAACAAGTAAACTTTGGATCTTGATTGATCATCGTACCTCTGACATAACTTATGGCCGATTCAACGGAGTCAAAACGGATTACTTTATCTTTAAAAATAGCAGTCAAATTCAAGTTCTTCATCTTTTCATAGAAAGAACCAACATTCAAATAATAAGAAGTATCTATTTCCTTATCATCGGCTGACAATACTGCTTGACGACACTGAATAAAAAACACACCTTCCTGAATAGAAGCATCTGCTCTTTGTGACATTTTTCTTATACCAGACAAATCTTCCGGATACCCCAATATCCGTCTGTTTCTTTGTCCCGCTGGTAGCTTTACCGGTAAACTTTGCTCTCCATAATTGTTGAAAAATGGATTCGTTCGTGATATATCAAGAACAGTTCCCGGATTTAGCTCTAACTCCTCTCCTGATGAATGTACTATTTTCATTTACTACCTATTTTACGTGCTTGTTCTAATCGTTTTTGCTCTTTTTCAAATTCCGAATAAATTAACCAGGCTTGCACTCCGTCACGATCCAACTTATCCAATAATTCATTCAGACGTCGGATATCGACATCCATATTCATCGTATTATTTTGGACTGGAACCGACATTGCTGATGTCACGGAAGGTTGATTCTTCCCAAGCGATCCACCACTTTCAAAGCCTGCCAAACGTTGTCGCATTAACTGATTCATATCAACAGTCCGAATGGTTCCTTTCTCTTGAGCTTCATCAAGAACATTAATAAAAGGTCGTACTGTCGGATTTTCTAAGGCATCATTACTAGCAACCCACTCTTTGCTCCTTCCAACGGGTCCTTCACCTACAATAACTGTTGGATGATCAATAAATCCACGTCGGTCCGGATCCAGTACAGCATCAAACCTTTTTCCATCTTGAGCACGAACAATATCGACATAACCACCTGACTCACGTCCCGTAGCAACACGAGCCCCTGTTCCGGATCCAGTCCCGCCAGCTCCATCCACAGTCATGGCCATTACCTTTTTTCTCTCAGCATTAGCTGTAGCAATTTGAGCTGCACCGGTAGCAGTTAACATAGCTGCTGCAATCGCTCCAGCTATGGGACCGAGCTGAGCGAAAGCCTGCATGATTGAAACCGCTGTGTTTGCGATAATTTCCGAAACCTTAATGGCAAAATTGACATTGGCATATTTTTTCTGTACGGCTAGTTTTTTATTCTCCTTCTCTTTTTCAAGACGAGCCACTTCTTCTGAATTTTCTCCGGCACGCTGTATTTCAGCATCATATTTAGCATCAATATTAGTTAACTCAGCTTCCTGCAGAGCAGATATAGCTCCTGAAAAAAGCTGACTATAATAATCATAGTATGCCTTCAGATGGGCTATTCTTTTATCAAGTATAGCCTGTTGATACTCCTCTTCATCTAAAAGGCCCGCCTCTCTCTGATCTTTTAATAAATCCAACTCAATCTCATGTTGTTCTTGCATTGACAACAATCCATTCTGCTGGCGTATTTGATTACGTCGGTCTTCAGCTTCCTGCAAAATATTAGTTCGAGCACGTTCAAATGCCTGGTCCAACTCTAATGTGTCCATGTTGGCTTTTTGAGCCATTTCTTTCCGGGCATTGTAGGATGCTTCTAAAACTTTTAATTGAAGATCAGTGTCCTCCCCGACTGTCGTCAACTTAAATTCGGCTTTGAAATCCTTAACCAGATTTTGAAGAGTCTTTTGCTGGGCTGCACGAGCCTGAGCCGCAGCCAGGTCCGCCGTCATCACTTCTTCATTGGCCATCGACACAGCTTGAGCCTTTATTGTCCCTGAAGACAATTCGAGCGAAATAATATCTGATTGATAATCCTGATATATTTTAAGGCGAGATACCGAAGATGTAGTATCAAGGCTTAACATCAAAGCGTCATACTGTTGCTGCGTAATTTGTTTTTCAGCAAGCCCCTTCTCAAAAACAATCTGCTGTGTTTTATATGATTGAGATTCTAACTTGAGCCTCTTATCCCGATTGTCTTTAAGTACACTAAGCATTTCCTGATCCCGCTTCTGTTGAGTATCGATCAGGGATGCTTGAGCTGCATTTATATCTTTGGAAATATTAGCCTGCAATTTCGGATCCAAAGATTTTTTTTGATAGTCCTGAAGTAATTTTAAACGTTCCTGGTAAAACTTAGTATCAGCACTAAGACGCTGCAAATTGTAAAACTGCTCAGTCTGGCCGAATTGTATCTGACTATTTTTCAGAGTGGTTAATTCCGCTTGATGAGCATTCTCTTGTTCTTTCAACTTCAGCTCTAACGCAGATTTCGTTTTCTTAGGATCATCAGGAGTTTTTTCTTCTTTGAATTTATGATCATAGATTTCTTGAGCGATTTCAACATACTTATCTGCAGCATCTTTATTTGTTTTAATGTATGCGTCCAATTGCTCTTTTGTCATATTATTGAATTCAGCACGTTTTTGTATGGCCTGCTTTTGATTTTCGACCTGTTCACGGAGAGATTCTCCGGAAAGTCTTTTTACGGTTTCTTCTGCACCTTGGATTTTCGCTCCACATTCTTGAATCAGTTGAACCTTTTGATTTATTTCTTCTTCTGTAAATGGGAGTAGATACATATCACCAGTCTTCCGATCGGACTTATACCGACCACCAGTAACCAACTCTTTTTCTAATTTCTGTTTCAATTTTTGAGAAGACTGTATATCATCTTCAGCTTGTTGAATAGCGTCCGCATGAACATACTTTAAGCGATTTTGCTCTGCTTCCAAGAATTGATGAACCTTTTCTGTATTAATTGCAATTGCGTTTCCATATTCATCAAAAGCAGTAATCGCTCCTGGAACTATATTCGCTAAACTACTAATAGTCCTATTCAACTCTTCATGCTCTTCCTTTGATAGAGTTGCCTTTGCTTTCAATTCTTCGTACCTTGATATTAAAGAAGGTAGTTTCGTTTCTAATGATACAACTCTATCAAATTGTTCCTGGTAACTTTCATTTAACGGAGTAAATGCATCTGACAACTTTTGGGCATTTTTTGATAAAAAAGAAAACAGAGACTTGAATGTTGGTTCCAGACGAGCTCCTATTTTATTAGCCAAACCATCCAAAACGTCTGACAAGTTAGAAGAACGGCCTTCCAGTTCCTCCATCTGGATAGCCATACTCCCCTGCACTCCTTTCAAATCACCTAAAGAATATAAGTAATCGGTGATGGCTTTCTCTGAGAATTTAACTTCTGATGTAACACCCTTGAAAGAGAATTTAACCTTGTCATTTTCTTTACTTGTCTTAATACCAAATTCTTTTAACCTTTCGAATTCTCCGGTCATCGCATCCAACACGGCTTCAATATACTGATCAAGAGATTTTCCTTGAGAACTAGCAACATCCCCCATTTTTATCAATTCCTCTCTTGTCGGAATAATACCACGATTCACAAGTTTAATATATCCTTCAGTTAACTCTTGCAACTGATATGGAGTATCGGAAGCTAGTTTTTTCAACATGGTCATGGCTGCAGCAGCCTTCTCTGAGCTTTGGAACGTATTTCGAAGGACTGCTTCATATTTCGCAAACTCTTTCCTGACATTATAAACCGTTATAACCCCATCTTTGAGATAGGCAAAGAACTTAAGAGCAAGGAAAGCTTTAACTGCCATTGTCGCTTTTGATATGGACCCAGAGAGAGTATCACCTGTCTGCTGGCCATTCGATCGCAACTCGTTCATCCGGGACTTAACTGCCAATAATGATTTCTCTAGCTTATTATACTCTGCCGGCGATGTAGCTTCCGCTGTATGATCCAACTGATATTGCAATTCTTTAGCTTTCTTCCGGAGCTGGGCCATTGTGAGCGAGGTTAGTCCAAGCGTTTTCTCCAGCTCTGTTATTTTTTTCTTATTAAGAACAAGTTTGGTATTATTCTTCTCGACTTCAGCCGACAGGTTTTTATACTCCTGAGAGTCTTTTTTTCCGGCAGCAACGAGTTCGGTCATCTTAGCCTTCAAGTCCTTGTTGGTGGACGCTAGCTGTTTATTTTCTTTATCGAGTTTACGCGCAGACTGTTGTGCCTCTGTAGAATCAATCGAGAGTATCCACTTTAATTCGTCTTCGGTAAGTTTCTTTTTTGCCATACTGACTACTTTTTCCGCGAAAGTAGCAGGCTGTTTTTTCAGGATAAAGGACAACTACTTACCTGGGTCCGCCTCTTGAAGTTGCAGTCCGATCTTCTTCCGAATTTCCTCTGTCAGCCCATATCGGAGATCGGGCATAGTTTCATGATAGAGGACACCAAAAATGACACGATTATATAGAGCTAACTTACTACGAGTTTCCATCTGATCTTTGCGATATCGTATATCTAAGAAGCGGAGATATGGGAATATCCGCATATAAAATGTCTGATTAACCCCAACTTCAGAAAAATTGAATGGCCGTCGTGCGAGAAAGTCGGCAAGCTGGCCGGTTCCTCCAGGAAATACTTCACGAACAACCTGCTCTTGAGTATTGTATATTACATTTACATCCCGACTAACAATCTGAGAAATAAACTCCTTTTTTATTAAATCGTCCGTTATCATAAATCTTTTTCAACAAAGGTAAATGCTCTGGATCCGGATGAAAAGGACATAAAAAACTGCGAGACCATATCAGCACTCGCAGTTTCCTCTTTTTTATTTTTCAATCAGCAGCCATTTGAATCGGAGTCCAGACGTTCCGCGAGGAGCGCGGAACACGAAGCCGGCTTCGAACATGGCATCATATACATCCTGCGCCGATGCAGCACACGATGGATTTAACTCATTGATCGCATCGGCAACTTCCTTCGTTGACAATTTATGTGTAGCCTTGCTCTCATCATCCGTTACGGCAAAACGCGCCTGGATAGCTTCAATGTAAATACTCAAATCTTTTTTATCATTCATGCCTATTGTTCTCCTTCTCAATTTTAAATTTCAACAAACTCTTAGATAAAGTACGGAGTAATTTTATCAGTTGGAGATACTCTGTGCTCTTGGAACAGATGATATCATCAATATCCCCTCGCTCCAAAATAAAATCAATAGATCGATCAAGAGTGATCAAGTCTGTTTCAAGATCACAATTCTGTTGCCATTCTCTGATCTGCTCTATCATTTCCGGAGTTAAAACCGCACCATCAATTGTCATACATCCCTCCCTTCCTTTTTCGCTGAACTATAAATAGCACAAGCCGGGATCAACAATAATGGACACAACAAAGATAATGCACACGTTAGCACAAGAGTATACATTTTGGCCTCATAAATACTTTTGCATGGGGTAATTTCGCCAGGTACAGCGTTAAAGAGCTTTTGGATAGTAGTCCAGGAAAAAAGATTTGATACTTGTACTCGTTTCCGGCTTCCGGTAATGGGTACGGTTAATGAATTTGACTTCATACTTTGATGATGTTTAGCATTGTAGGCAGAAAAAGAACGGCTGCCGTTTCCCGTGTCGCTAAACATCATCAAAGTATCCTCCGAAGAGCCTTTAAATGTCGGGAAAGGCAACCGCCTTAAATCATATGTAAAATCTGCTTTCGATATAAATATCGCCAACAAACCTTATAGGCATAAAAAAGCCCGCTGTATTTTCGAGCCATTAACCGAGGCTTTACGGTAAGGACTAACCTTAATGATGTTTAGCATTGCAAAGATGGTGATTTATTCTGAAATAACAATGCAAAAGCCGTTATTTTTCGTCTGAATCAACTACACTCGAAAGCAAAATATCTAGATAGAAGTTAACATCATAAAGCTGTTTTACTCCATTCTCATTATTTGCTCGATATTTATGTCGAATAATAAAACCTTCAAATCTTGGCTGATAATTATATTTAAGGCTATCTACTATTGATTTATAATAAAAAACACTATCATTGAGCATCTTCCAATTTGATAGTTCCTCTTTATACGCTTTAGCATATTTCACTGTATCCTCTTTCCAAGTCTCCAGCATTGATGTTGATAAGGAAAAAGGTCGATCAAATAACTTTAGTTTACTTTCTGCGGCAATAATATCAGGATCTATTTCCATGACAGAAAACACAGAATCTAAGGGACTAAAGGAGATTGGCTCATAACTATTCCAATCATTAAGATTTTCTTTTAGATGCCGTTTTACAATATCTTTTGCCTTGTCTTCATTTGATTTCTGACAAGAACATAAAAGTATTACAACTGATAATATACAAAAGTAAATGCTTTATTGTGTTTATAAATTGATTTTTAGAGGCTGCAAGTATGTAAAAGTTTCCTATATATGCAAATACAGCCTTCCCTTTTAATTAGGTAAAGCTGTATTTACAATTCAAACTAATAAAATACTCTTCTAGAGTATCCTTAAAAATACTTTATTATTTCGTTTTATAGTGAAAAGAATCTTTCTCTTTCATATATACAACATCTACATCACGCATTGTTTTTTTGTCCTTTGATGGTATTTGAACAGTAAATGTGTCAGTTCCGAAATCATCTATCAAACTTATTCTTCTATCTACAACAATCTTAAGCAATAAAAATGACATCCAAATACTATAAGCAAATCTTTCACTCCAGTCATTAGTCGATATATCCCTAAATTCCCAACTCTGTCCTTTATAATTTGCTAAATTAATTCGCCCTTGATCCACATCAATACTATATTGCGAATGAGCAAATGCATTTCTAAGTTGAGTATGAAAAGCCTTAGGTATAATAGTCCCAAAATCCATATTTTGTTTAATGAAATATTCTTTTATTTTATTTCTTATAAAATCATGTTTTCCCATTTCTGGAATCAGAACCTTCCATTCATAGTCTTCTCCATTTACTAAATGAGCTAAACGAAACATCTTATTTAAAAAAGAAAAAGACTCCCAGATATGAGAATAAACCATAAATTCCAAATTTATTCTAAAACTATCATCTTTCACTTCAGTCTCACCATTTCCAAACGAATAAAAACCTTTCAGAAATTGACTTAAAAAGATCAAACGGGTTTCATCTTTATAGAACCATGTCCTATCATCTATTGTATTTGGATTAAGTATTGGACTATTTTCTAAACTATCCATATATTCTCCATTACCAATAAACAAAATGTAGTTACATAAAGATAATTCTTTCACTTTATCCAATGCTTGATTAAATGCACATTCCACTTCATTCTTAATTGCTTCAAATCTTTCCAGTTTAATCATTATTGCTATATTTAAAATTTAACAAAGGCCCTTCCTTTTTAGAGGAAGGGCTAGAATTGTTGTCAAACAATCCGAGCCTAAGCAAACTTAAGCGCAGTCTCATCTATTCTCCGGCTCAAATCACGTAGAGCTTCTGCGAACCGTTTGCGTTCTTCTTCCGTGAATTGTGCCGGCTTACCATTTACTTTATTACCATTCAGACGCTGATAAAGCCAGTTTTTGCTTTTACCAAAATAAGCCTTGGCAATATAGCTCAAAGAAATGGCATTAGCCACATCACCTAATTCTAAGGCCAATTTCACATCCTGCAGTTCTTCTTTAATCGCATCTAATCCCTTATAGGTATTATTTCTAAAAACTGCTTTCTCTTCGTCAGACATAGCTTCGATTTTCCGAGTACGCTCTTCCTGAAAGACAGCACGTTCTTCCGGAGACATGTTTTTATACTTTTCAAAATCAGCCAGCATGTCATCAGTCGGCAAAAATCTCGATAAATCTTTCATACATATACTTTTTGTGCCCCTCCGAAGAGGGGCTTTGTTAATTACTCTTTTAGTTTTTCTTCTATTTCAGCAATCATATCCAAAATATCGTTTATGTGCTGTTCAAATTCCAGATCTCCCTTTATTACCCGATTTCCGCTGTGGAATTCAAAAAGTAACTTGAGATTTTCCTTTTGTTGAATGAGCTCCTCCCGCTCTTCTTTTGTCATAGGCTTAAATTTTAAATTATCACTCGTGTTGTTTGACACCACAAATATAATAAGATTTTGCTTATTATACAAATAATCTTTAGATTATTTCTAATTATTTTGTTTGTATGGAAGCGGTACTAGGTGATGCCTGCATGCAGGTTCTGGCTGGATCCAGAAAAAAAAGATGCTCTCTTTTGGCAGAAAGCATCTTTTTCGGTGGAAATCAATAGTTATAAACCTTTAGCTTAGTTTTGCATAATCATATTTTAGCAAATCTTCAAGGAAATGATCTGGACTATCTGTCCGGACAGTTTGTCCAGACATTTGCATAAAGCGATCGGCGAAATTAACCATGTATTCGGCATCGGTACAATCGAAATCGAAACGGCTACTTTCGCGCAATTTCGTAACAAAGTCTGAAGCGCAGGTGGCGGTAATCGTACCGCCGTCCTGCAAGGAAAAAATTCTACTTTCCATTAGCTATTTAATTTTTTAGTTCGTAATCTGAAAAAGCTTTTTTGTTCATCGCTTAGGAATGGGATATCATTCAAGACCGTTCCGGAGGCAATGGGTTGTTGTTGAGCAAAGGTAACCAAACCATTCAAAAATAAAACCCAATTGCTAATTTTATCGTAATTGATTGATCCGGCATGCTGGCGGAACTCTATTGTTTTGTGGCGGCTGTAGCTTTGAGGGTTCACTTTAAAATACCGAGTATTTTCAAAAGCTACCTGCTGGAGGTTATCTATACTTTGTGCGTTATTTATTTTTTGTTCTGTTATATTTCTCAGGCTACGGCAATAATTGTTGTTCCGGCGTGATTCCGGCATAAACTTATCTATTACCGATTCTATATGTTTGTAGGATATAGCGATGTTTTTCCACGTTTGAAGGCTAAAGTTTGCCGCGTCAAAATGAATATGAAGGCCGCAAGAAGCATTTACTTTTACACCGCATGCGTCAAGTACCCAGCATACTTTTTTTAATTCTTTCAATCCGTTTTGTCCCTCTAATACAGGACTCACAAGTTCAAAAGTATTATTGCCGGAAAGGCTTGAGTCGGTGACCAATTTCCAATGATTTCGTGTTGTATGATTGTAATTTTCGGCAGAAACCTGTATGCCTTCTTCCCTTAAAGCGTCTACTAAAACGTCCATCCGGCAATTGTAAGCTTCAATTTCAATCCCGAAGCGACGATTGAAAGTGTAGTCTAATACCGGTAATGCGGTCGGTTCCGGCTGATGGGCGAGGTTCATACGAGCGTAAACATTTTGTACGAAACCGTAGTTTCCGTTTGTTACTAGGTCAGCTACCTGTCGGCGTGTGAGGCCAAGCATAAGAAGTTGCTGAATTTTACGAGTCTTAGTCGTTGTCTGTGCTAAAATATTTGCTATTTGCTGTTCCATAACTTATTGATTTCCTTTGTTTTATTATACTGCTAAGGTAACACTATAGTCACGGACACACAAGTTATAACAAGTTTATTTACAGCGCATTAGCTTTGTTTATCTTTCAGAATCAAGTCTTTAGCTTACGCTTCCAGATGTTGGTTATACCTGACACTGCGACCGAAATTCAAGAGTTTTACCAAAACAGACAAAATAGAATACCTGCTATCAGGTCAATACTGATTGCAGGCATAACCTAGTACCGCTCCAATAAAAACAAAACAACCACCCTACTCTCTCGAGCAAGGTGGTCCAAGCTAACTTAAATCTAATACCATGAAAAACACACTATTTAATACTAAAGTATTTCTTCTTAATTTTAAATATCCCATAGATGATTCCAAGTACGGCTAGACAAGAAAGTACTCCAATAGCCCAGCCCCCCACATTCATTTTTGTTTGTTGCCATTTTGATAATGCTTTTTCAACGGGATATGGTTCCCGGATAGTATCACATACAGAAACGGTATCATGTATAAAGCGATCCCGATAAATGTACCGGTATAAGTATTCTCTAACCGTATCACCATGTACATAGATATTAGTAGAGTCGTGCATGTAAATAGAGTCGCGTAAATATTTATCCCGGTACTCTATCCGGACGGACTCTACCGGTATATACATCGTCCGCGTACAGGCTACCAGGCAAAAGGTAATACACAGATATAATATCGTTCCAGTCACAAGGCGTCCCATCCAGCTTCCACTTCTGACATGATTGCGGGGACTCCATTCTCAACTAAGCTGATAGCTGCTGCCATCGCACACATGATGGACTTTTCGTCCGGATCCGGAACGAAAGTTGTAGGGACTTGCATTTCCCGGCTTACACGTATGATGTAGCCGGATGTGTTGTTTTCGTGCTCCGGAGCCCACCGGCGGATATAGTCGGCGATGGTGCGGCAACCATGTAACTTGTGGTAATTACGCAGTAATTTCAGTAATGCCCGGTAGCCGGATGCCCGGTCTTTGAACTCTTCAAATGTAAAGTCTTTTTTGCTGGCAGTATCTACTTCGCCCTGCCATTTTACGCTGTTGTTATTGCGGATGTTTCCGGGGTTGTTGTTCCGGAGACCGCGCGGTAATTTTTCTGTACTCATTGATGTTCCTCCTCTAATTTTTTGAATGGGTCGGCGCTGATGGGTGGCTTACGTTGACCACATTCTAATTTTTCGCATTTCCACAGCTTTAAAATAGCATTGTTTGTTGTCAGTCTGTTTGTTATATTCCGAGCCTCTGTTAGATCATCATACAACTTATCAATCAAACGGTTTTGCTTGGATTCCTCCTCTCTGCTTTGTATAAATAGCTCTTTCCATTGTTCACTAACCTTTGCTTCATTTTCCAGTTCGGCCGAGCGACGCTTCTGTGGTAGTAATACGATGGCAGCAACACCGCCACCGCCGATAAATGTCAAAAAAGCCAAGCCTATTGATGTCCAGTCCATACTATGTTTTAATTTTTTCAATACAAAATTGCTCTATTTCTCCCTTTACATAAAGGACAATTACTTACGCTTAACCCCAAACGTATCAAATGCCTCTCGATTAAAGAGCATGGTCCAACCAATACTGGATAGTTCTCTAGCAACAAACGGAGTTAGAGTATGATTGCGAGAGACATCCTTCAACCAGTATCGTTCGCGTTGCTCATTAATCATTCGGTTCCGGATTGTAGTGATATAAGCCAGACAACGATCCGAGATAAGGAGTTGTTCCATCAGGTCGCCAGAGAATTCCTTCAACTTGTAAGCTACCGTAATGGCCAGCCGGGCAGAGTCTGTCATCCGGTTGCTATTATCGGTTCCACATTCTATTTCCCCATAATCGACAAAGAGGTAGCTTCCGGTCAAGTTATTGACACGGCTACTAACAGCATCGAAATTAGGGCCGAATATGTAGTTTCCGATTTCCGGGACGATCGCTTCGTCCGGTAATGCGAGTGTAGCGGCATGCAATTCTTCATATCCAGGGATATAACTTCGCCCTTTATTAAACAAGGAGCCAAAAGCATCGTGCGACGGAAACCTGGCGAAATAGAGAAACAGTTCGATTAATAAAGATGTGTTCATATTATTTGTTTGATTGTTTTGATGGATAATCCGGTTTTGTCTGATATCTCGACCAAATCGATGCCGGCCTCGTTCATCGCCGTAACACTTTCGATCAGCTTCTTACGTAGGATTGTCAAGTATTTGATGACAGGCATTTGTTCGATGACGTCCACATTCCCCAAGCCATCCGCCGAAAGGTTGTACAGACTCTCAGCCATGCCAATCGAAATGGCTGGCTTATGTTCTTTCGGTTTTCGCATATACAAAATATTGAAAGGAGTCCGAGTAAAAAGGTAATTGGAGAACGCCTGAAAGTTCAGACAAATACCTTGGAGCAAAACCGGATCCAGAGAAGCAAAGCCTTTAGCTAGTGAATGAGCCGCTTCAGAAGTATAAGTTCCTGGACAATACAAGATGGCAGCCATTATCGGAAGTTTCTCTATCGGACAACCAATTAAGTCATAGGCCTCAATAAACTGGATGGTGGAGAGAGAACAGGTTAATGTATCGAAACCTGTCTGTATCATGTAGGACTTATAGACTTGTCTGTTAACAGAGATTACAGGTACTAATTGTGCCAGGAAACAGTTATTGATATGCTGCGGATCCTTAAAAATAAAATCTATCTGTTCGGAAAGGAGATACATATTTTCATTGGCTGAAGTACCTTTTATTTTTTTCGGATTCAAATTCAAAGCCTTGCATATATAAGCTATGTGCAGCGAACGATAGGATATCTGCCCGGCCGTATATTGCTGCAGTAATTCACAGACCGACAAATACAAATCTGGAGTAAGCAATTCCCAGCGATTAGGAATACTATATTCTCCAAAATGAGTTTCAAAAACGATTGCTGGAGCATTCATGACATTAGGAATATTTTATCGCTTTCGCGGTTATAAGATGTTGTGGAGTCAATACTTCCAGACTCAGGTTCAGTCAAGGCTAGATCTATTGCTTTAATTGTTTCCATTGCCTGAGATTGCAGAGTGGCAGCCAAACCTAATTGACCGTTTCTTTCATCCGTTCCATTTCTTGACGACTTCTGCTCGTCGAACAAACTGCGGATGGTGGCCGGAAACTCAATGATATCGAAGCGGCATAAAGCTACCGATATAACCAGCATGGCCAATGCCCGCTTTAGTTTTACTTCGAACTCTGCTTTCCGGTCTTCTATGCTAGTAAAATAGCCACCAATCGTATCGTCGAGCACCTCACGCTGTATTGCGATCGTACGAAAGAAAAATAGGTAGGACATATCTATTCCGTACAAGCTGTTAAACTCAGCAGTTGTCTTTATCCGCAGTCTGTCCATATACTGGAAGTCTGTTGTTTTACGCCAGGCTTCTTGATAGGCTTCATTGGTATCCAGTTCGTTAATAAGAGAATCCATCGCATTAAAATAATTGTCGATATATTGTCGGCGCATATTTTCCAATTCGTACTTATACACGTCAGCACCACCAGACATCCGCTTGGCAATGGTGGAAAAGATAACAGCTTTGTGCATAGTCAAGTTACCAAAGGCCAGTTTTAGATGATGCCAGGCTTCAGACTCCTTGTCCTCTATAATGGATTTCCAGATAGAAGGTGTAATAATCCCTTGTATCTGCTTTCGTGCGCCGATAGCAGACGGATTGATTTCTTCCAGCTCAATATCACTGCCCACACAAGGCACATACTCACGTAAGTCGGTGATATGATCAAACAATTCGGTTAATACATTATAACTCATGGTTGTTGTTTATTTAGTCTGTCATTGGGTGAAACTTCTTCCTGGCGTGCAGGTACCTCTCGGTAAAAACCGATCCGGTAGCCTTGTTTATAGAAATCCGGAAAGTTGACCTGCAAGACAAGGTTGAACGGTTCGCAGCACTTTTCATCGTCCGGTGTAAGCGTTTGCAGATAAAGTAAGTAGTTGTAATACACATCAGCTCCAGATTTGGATATCACCCCATCTTTACTCACGCTTGAGATGGATGAGTCCAGACCTACGGCACCCAGTAGAACTTCGTCTACCCGCTTGTCGTATTCGATCAGGGATGAAATGTATTCTTTGTATTTCAAATCAATTGTTTCTATTTTCCACCGTTCTTCCTCATTCCCTTGGCCACTCCTAAAGGAAAAAGTGGAAAAAGCTTTTCCCTGGTTCTTCTTTCCGGACAAATACGCAGACAATCGACGTAATTCTTCCTGTGTGTAGAGAACGATCAATGATTCCCGGTATTCCGTACCGATCTCGATATCGTTGTATTTGATCAACTCCTTACCATCTTTCTTACGAAGTTTATTCTCTTCACACAGAGCCTTGATTTGTTTACGCTTAGACTCAACCCAGGCATTTGGAATAATAACATGAATTTTAGCAGCCAAGCTATTGTTCAGGAATGAGTCGATAAATTCAGGGAGCTCATTCGATGTTTTGATGTGGGTTTTCACCCCTTCGTGCGTTTCATTCTCACCATAATGATTTCCTACGGAACTTTCCCGATGATGAGATATCGCCGCAAATTGGTAGTTCCCGACTTCGCTAATCCGGAACAACGGATATACTTTGTATTTGCCCGCTCCATAGTTCCAGTTTCCCATAACGACAAATCTAAAATCGTTGTACAGGACGATATCTTCAGCCACATCTTGCTTGAGAGTCGCCAGGCGGCAATGTTTATTTTCCACAAGTTCCAGTCCCGCTACCGGCATACGGCCAATCGCTTTACCCTTGGACATACGCCATTTCACAAAATAGTCCCGAAAAAAATAATACCGTTTGATGATGGCCAAACCAAAATCTTTATAAGACATTTCCATGCCGTTTGTCAACCAACTATCCAGCCAGTCCTGAATAGCCGGAACATCGGTCCATTCCCTTACGATCTTATTGTCTTGTAGCTTTTCCTTATATATACGTGGTCCTTTGCCATACAACATATTGACCTGCTTACTGATTAAGCGAGGCAGCAGTCTATTGTTTTTAATATCGACTTCAATGCGTTCGCACTTGCGGTTATCGGTCCCACGAGAATACACGTTATAGCCATCCACATTAAGCCATCGGTACTGTATATTCCTATTGTAACCTGTAATGGGCATAGTATCTTGCTCCATCTCCCGCACTAAGCTGCTACCGGGATTGGTACCCACTTGAAAGGTGATTACATTGTTGTCGTCCAGGTAACAACCTAGGTTACCCCACATATCCAGCTTATTCATAGCCAATCTATCTTATGTAGTTTAAATCCATCCTGAGGAAAGCCCATATACCGGATCAATATGCGATAACATGATTTAGGTTTACCATCTGCATCAACAAAGAGGAACAGGTTATCGCTATCTACCTGAAAACGTTCCTGCGGTAACTGTGCTCTATACTTACATCCAGCTTTGGTAACAAGTTTCGCAGAAGCTTGCCCCCTTGCTCTTGAGTAAGGATAGAAGGCGATAGTAAAGCATCCATCCGGTAACTTCGATATCTCCCGCGCCCATTGCAATGCGTGCATTCCTGTTATCGTTTCCATGCCCAAATGTATGTGGCTGCGACGGGGAGGGAAAGGACACGACAGGACCGCTGTCATATTTCCCGGAATCGCCGACCGAGTGCAACTCAAGGCGACTACTCAGCGCGGCGTGATAAATACTACCTTTTGTCAAAAGTCTATTTTATTTTTGAAGTCGTACAATATCTGATTTACAGATTTATAGATATGTTTTCAATGTCAAAGCATACAATTATTATAGGGTGAAACAACTGTTATTATATCTTCCAATAATATTTATAGTATCATATTGTCGGGCAAATCATCCGGCATTGTACTATATTCGCTTGGCATTCGTTCATAATAAAGACCATGAAGCAGGTAAATAAGTGCCGACGGAAGCTGTGTTGTTAGTCCGGCCTGGTACTTGATTGGCACTTTCTTCTCGCTTGTTTTATCCAACTCGATACGACCGTCGGTTTTCTTGCGAGGCGATAGCATAATCGAACTGCATAAGTTCGGACACTCGTTTTCGTCTACCAGCACGCGCGGGAATGAATTGGATTGCTCACCGAAAATAAGCAGTAACAGTTTAAACTGCATCCAGTAGTAAATTGTGCTCTGCCCTTCATTCATTAATTCAACAGAGAAACCGTAACTTTCTAGTTCTCTTTTCAGTAGGCGAGCGTCGGTCGTTATCTGCTCATAATCTTCTTTCTTTTTGTTACCGGCGCGGTCGTAGTACAGACGGATGCGTTTGTTTTTGGCATCTGAGCCGAAGAACTCATGGATGGCGGCTGCAAGTTCTGGTTGTTGAGAAGGATAGTAGCAGGTGAACTCTTTTAAGATACGAAGTTCTGTACCCTGCTTTCGTTCCTGGGCGGCTACCACACTGGAGAAGTGCCCGGGGTCATAACCGAGCAGGATTTCTTCGCGCGGATCGTAGTACTTCAAGTAGAAAGCAGTCAAGCGAAAGTGTTCTTTCAAATCCAGGCGCATGATACTGGCATATTTGTAGCTGTCAGTAAACTGGTGTCGGCGGGGAACGTAGTTGGCAAAGAAACGGTCTACCACAGCTTTTTTGCGGATAGCGCAGATGGCGGTAAGGAATTCATCAATATCAAGGCTATCCAGCTGAGTTTTGAAAAATTTAGGACCTAAGATATCTTTGTTCACAAAGGAACTGGCGCGGATATAATATGTTGCATACCGGCGCATATCGGCCAAGCGAGGTTTCCAAAGCGCGATGGTTCGTTTTTGTTTTTCGATATCCAGACGCAGCTTTTCCAGTAATACAGGGTTCTTTTCTTCTCGGGAGAGAGCATCGGCGCGGTACATGACAGCCAGTGCCTGATTGATGTGGAGCGATACGGTAACGATCTCTTCGATAAGATCTAGATTCACGTTGTGTTCGTATTCCTCGAACCAGTTATCTTCACCTAGATCTACGCGGGCGGTATCGGATACGCCGGTAATGCCTTGGTAGTATTGGCTAGCACGTATCTCAGCACTGGATCCACGAAGGGAAGGAAACAGGCGGCTTTTCAGTTTCTCGCCTTTCTGGTGTTTCATTTCTTCAATAAAAGCGTGGACACCCGAACGTCCGGCAACAGATTCTGGCTGGTCGCTAGATACAAGCTGCAGATGGAAACCGTTACGGAATAGTATGCTGTGTTTCGGAAAGGCGATCGGGTAACGCGGACGCCGAAAATGGGCAGGTATTTTACTTTCTCCTACAATGTAATCTATGCCATATTCCAACATGGTACGCCGGCCTCCCATGATGGGGCGGCTGAAATAGGCCTGTATATTCGGCCAGATGTTGGTGAACAAGGCGGTATAGGTTTTGTGTACTAGAAAGGCGAGTTCTCCGGGCATTTCGTTAGCAACTTTGATAATGCGTGGACCGAATACACCTTCTGTCTTTCCGCCGGCACGGGCTACCTCAGTTATTTGTATGTTGGCATCTACTACATTGGCGCGAATCTGCATCAGATTCATGTAATAGTCTTCAAAGCGATTGGTTTGAAAAGCGTTATTCTCCATCTTCAGGTATCTCCTCTATTATTTCAGCATCTACGATATTAGCATCGCGCAGGAGCCGTTGTTTTTCTTCTTTTTCTACAGGTAGACTGTCTATCAAATTGATGTAGAAACCGTTATTGTTCTTTTGCGCGATCTCTTTTAAGTTACGTTTGGTAAAACCGAGCAGTTCGGCTGTTACTTCGTTGGAAATAAGGAACACTGGAGCCCACGCGTTTTCTTTATCGGCGGCTTCGGAAGCACGCAAACGACATTCATGGGCAGCATCCAAACATGACTTAGCTGTTTTATATTCATCTGCAGCGATAGCTAGCTTCGCAAGATCCTCATATTTATTTGCATAGTCGGTTTCCCAGACTTTAGTGGCAACATTGTTGTCCACGTTGAAATAAGATATTGCCGAATAAAATCGGGCTTTACATGTTCTGATATCGACATCCTTTTCCTGCAAAGCCATAATACGAGTACGAAGTAAACGAGCTGCTCTTGATATATTTCGCTCGTACTCGTAAATTTCAGCGGCCCATTGCATTTGCTTAAGAAACAACTGAATTTCTTCTGGGATTCCCTTGCACTCTCCTGTTTGCAAAAAATGATGAACGATATCAGGATGAAGCTTCTCTATGGTTTCAAGGTAATTCATATACCAAACAATTGTTTTTTCAAATCCTTAATTCGCCTTTCTTTGGAACGCTCTGCTAATGCTGAAATTGAGTCAACATCTCCTTTTTCTGCCTGTTTAGCTAGTTCAGCATCAATATTCCATGATCCTATTGCTAACCCATTCTGATAGGCCATGTAATACGGATCGTCCGGTATGGCCAAACGAACAATCAAATTCGTTTTTTCTTTGCCAGTAAGATTCAATAAGGCCGCGATACGCTCCGGGCTGTACCCAAGCGCACCAAAAGACCTTATTTGAGCGGTGTAATCATTCATTATTCAGCAATTTTGCAGTCAATTCAACAGACAATGTTTCGCCATCACGTACAAGCTGTACCGGCTGATTCTTGAACAATGTTTTAAATCGGTGTACCGTAGCGTCTGCATATCGGGGATCAATCTCCATTGCGTAACAAATCCTGTCTACTTGCTGACAGGCCATGATAGTTGATCCGGAACCACTGAAGAAGTCAATAACAATTGCTCCCGGCACACTACTATTTCCGACCGGATAAGCCATGAGCGCAATCGGTTTCATTGTTGGATGAACCGCATTACGTAGCGGTTTATCAAAGTTCCAGATCGTAGTTTGTTTTCTGTCAGAGTTCCAGGTATGAGCAGCACCAGGTTTCCAACCATATAATACTGGTTCATGTTGCCATTGATAGTCCTGCCGGCCCAGGCAGATTGAGTTTTTTGCCCAAATACAACATTGAGCAAACTTAAAACCGGCTTGTTTAAATGCAACTCTAAAATTCCCCCCTTCACTATCAGCATGAAATACATATATTCCAGCTCCAGGTTTCATTACCTGAAACATATAGCTAAAAACCTGACGAAGGAAAACAAGGAAAGTGTCGTTCTCCATTGAATCATTATCAATCGTGAGTTGTTCGGCAGTGTCACCTTGATATGAAACGTTGTACGGTGGATCTGTTACACAGAGGTCTGCCAACTGACCATTCATGAGTTCGGAAACAGCTTTCTTTTCACGACAATCTCCGCACATTAGGCGATGTTTACCTAATAGCCAAATATCTCCCGGTTGTGTCAAATAGGTTTCTCCGGAAAGGACTTTTAGTTCTTCTTCATCTTCACGTATATCTTCTGAAGTATCCTCGCCGAACAATGATTGTTTCGCCATTCCAAGATCAAGCGTTTTCGCTTCAAACGGTAGATTGAATCGTTCCAGAGTCTCCGAATCGATATCATACTTCTTAAACAATAGAGTATCTGGATTCTTTTGGGCGAATTCTGAGTTATAAGCTGCTATTTCTTCGACTGCTTCTTTCTTATTTTCTGCATAAATTGGCTCATAAGGTATCTCTGGTATCGCGAAGCCGGATTTTCGTAAAGCGATCAATGCCTTGCGACGCTGGTGAGCATCAATAATCCAGAGTTTACCGGATGGATCTCGCCAGGCTTTGAATGCATATTTGAATCCTCGGGTAATAATAAGCATCTGAAGTTTGGCTAATTTATCCGGATCCGAAATTTTGAAATCTTCCTGCAATTCACAAAACGAATCGAGAGGAGCTGTTGGCAAATTGCCTAAATTATGAATAGTTATTTCTTTCATCTTCTTTTAATATTGTTTCAAATAATACTTTTCTTTCCTGATGTTTAATCAGGTTTTTCTTGTCACTCTCACGCTGATCAACCCGAGAGTCATTATTCAGATAAGATTTATACCGTTTAATATTCTGCTGACAATTAGCATATTTTGAAAGGAAATCAGCAGGATCCCGACGGCGGAGTTCTTCTAACTGAAAACGTTCCGAGTAATGAACCAACAACGGGTGCTTATTCCTCCACTTGCCAGTATCATTAAAAGACTGAAGTTCTTCAAAACACTGAAGGTTCCGGATCCGCGTCTCGGCCATCTTCTCCACCTTGACATTGGTAGGATTTTCGTCGAGTTCAGTATCAAGAACCTTCATTTCGCGCCAAGTATTAACGCGATCGTTGTATATTAGCGTTGCGATCTGGACGTTTTTGTCGAAGATGTTTTTCCAGTCAATTTGCGGGTACTCGTCTTCTTTTTGGAGTTTTCCTGATCCGACTTCGGATCCGGTTCGCTTTTTTTTTCAGCGTTCAGCTCCGCTTTGGTATCTTCCAGTTCTGCTTGAGTATCCTCCAAATCCTCTTGAGTATTTTCCAATTCAGATTGAGTATAGCCTAGTTCTTCCCTGGTTTCCTCGAGTTGTTGTACTACATCAACTTCGTTGGCATTTCCGTCTTGATTATTTTCTCCGGGACACTCCTGAATATCACCTTCGGGTTGCTTCGGAGTGTCTGGTTCTTTGGAACCGGTATCATCCGGTTGTTTTTCGTTGTTCTCATTTTTCGGATCTTTTTCCGGTTGATTTTCACTTTCAGAGGCACGACGGTTCAAACGGATCTTCTCTGCCGTCGTTTGGTCTAACAGGGTGTACAGAATCCTTTCTGCAGAACGGGCAACATTAACGATTGGAGAACGAAGCAGATCGTTCTGTGGCGATACTTCGCGAAGTAAACGAAGGTCGGCATCAGCATATTCCGGGTTATGAAGCTCCCGGAGGAGCTTCATTTTTTCTTTTACACTATACATAATCTATGCTGTTTGTACACGTGAACATTGAATTTCTACTAAAGTAGTGGAATCTAGCACTCTGAAGGATATTCGTGATCCTGCTTTAGCCGTCCAAGTAGCTCCATCCTCCAGTATGTAGGAAGTATTGTCGGCCACTGTTGCAGGTTTATCCGATCCAGTACCAACAAGCGTTATAGTCCGCCCCTTATCCGTTGAAGTCAAACCTGTGACAGAAGTGATTGCATACGTTGCAGAAGAGCCGTCCGGAATTCTATATGTATTTACTCCCGGTAAAACATTCAGAGCTGTTGCGTCTGCCGTATGCGGAACCGCCTCCTTTACAATTATATCACCGACATATTTATGATACTGCTTGATAGACTTGTTTTCAAAAGTGAATGTAACAGAGCGATTTTCTTTGTCATTTTTCAAATTGTAGGATTTCAATACCATCGGTTTACAGGGATTCCCCAGGATAAATCTATTATTCGATTCGCACTCCTGAAAAATGAGAATAAACTTACATCCTGCTTTTTCTTCAATGAAGTTGAGTAATTGATCGCGCACACCACCCATGATAATAGTAAAGGTGTTCGTGCTCGAAATTGTAAGGTCTCCTTTTTCCCCGGAGCTGGTGTATGTCGGGATATCGTGGGCCTCGAAGTAATGCATATACTCTCCGTCGAGCATAGGGAGCGACGAAACCTCCCGGTTCGCGTTTGGGATTGGAAACTGTCGTGCACTGTCTAACTGTTTAGTTTCTACCAACCAGACTTTATAGGCGATGGACTCACCTGCCACTTCTTTATCGGCAACATCGTCAATACTCCCAATGGCCATCATACTAGCCATTGTTGTTCCAACTACAATCTCAGTTGATAGTTTGGAATCTTCAAGAGAAGTTACTGCGGCAAACGTCGATACCGAAGCTACAAGTAACATCAAACAAAGGAAAAACTTAATTTGCAATGCTCTACGCGCCTTAAAAGCTCGTTTCTGAGCAGATAAATATGAAAGAACTTGTTTTTTCTGCATGATCGTAATTTTAATTTGAAAAACAGAGCCGGACCGTAGTCCGGACTCTTGTTAAGAATATGAACAAAAAGATTAGCGAGCTCCTGGTATGTTAGGTTGAAGTTCTTTATTGATTATTCGAACGCCACCCACACAACGTTCCAATTCGATAAACGTACCGGAACTATTCAAAGTGACCATTATATAATCGCCGACCTTTGTCGGAGAATAAGCAGAAGTAATAGTCGCAAACTTGTCACTTTGAGCAATAGTTGTTGCATTAGTAATATCACCACATTCAATCAAATAGACAACCCCTTTCTTCGCTCCAATAATATCGGTCAACGCTTTGGCCTCTGTGTTAGCTGATGTACAGAACCAGAACTGAGTTCCACAAGTAATTGTCGTAGCATCAGGAGCAAGAACGGTTGAAGGCTTGTTACAGAATAAGCGTTGCAAACTGTAACCATTGGCAACCAGTTCATCATAGCTTGAGAAATGACGTCCGATAAAGCTAGCTGTAAAACCTTCTTTCCAAGTGGACCATGCCATTACCATTTCCATGAATTCCTGCAATTTAAAAGCCAGCATTTCACCTGGTACAAATTCCAAACACTGGAGGTTACCCGGTTCCTGCAGATGGATCAACTTACTCTGTCCCATATTTGGCACCCATTTAATTGGAATACCCATATCCGGAACCACATTCACATAACTCATTGGGCCGGAGAAATCAATGTCCTTACCGTATTTTGTTCGACAATTTGCGATCCACCAGTCACGATGATTTTTATTCAGGTAGATAGCAAAGCCTTCAAGGTCGATATCCTCGTCCAAGGTTGCTTTCACGTCTTTTACAAACTCGATAACGGCATCCAGGAAGGTAGTTTCCGTATAGTCGTTATAGGTTGTATCGGAATGGGGAAGCAGGGTGTTTTCGTGCATGTAGCGAACGAGGGTATAAATCAGACCGGTGGAAGAGTTCAGGTAACTGCCCGGTTTGCCGGTTTCAGGTTTCACATAGCATCCACGGATACGGCGACGGTTCTGTTCGCTGACCATCTGGGTATAGATCTGCAGCAACTGCCATTCGATCATACCCCATTTGATCGGATCAGAACCGTCGGTATTCAAATAACCGATATACTTACGTTCTATCTCTTTGAGTGGACCAAACTTTACCTTTGCCATTGCATCATCCACATAACCCATTTCAGGTTGCAGATCCATGCTACCTTTCCAGACTTCTCCTGTCTGATAAGCCTGGGAAATTTCGGTGAAGAAGGCATTGGTCATTAACTCGCGATCCTGAACACCGTAACGGCGCGGATAGAGATCATACACATTCTGCAGGACGATGATACGTGCGATCAAAGCATCCTGGCGGAGAACAACATACTGGTCACCCAAACCAGCATCCGTCAGTTCAGAAAAATCATTAGTAAAACCGGATGTCAATTTTTCCGGGATCAGCAAATTGTTCTTCTTTAGAAAAGCATAACGTGCAGCCAGGGACTTTCCATAGTTGCGTACTTCGTTACGGAAGGATACTCCATCCGAATCTTCATCGGCTACATGCAAGGTTGCATAGTCCGGATTATTTGCAATAATATTCCATCGCTTCTTCATGTCGAACAAAGAATGTTCAATGCCGAACAGATGAGTTGCGGTTGTTCCTGGACCAAACACGGTGAGTTGTTTTTTGATTACGGTTTGTGGATTGTCATTGGTTGCCTGAGCTGCCACTGCTGCTAAAGAACGGCGAAGTTCAGTATTCTCCAGATTTGAAGTATTCAAAGCAGAAACCAACGATTGTACGCTTTCCACAAGTGATTGCGGTTGATTGTTGTCTCCGTTCTGATTATCCCCTTGAGTATTATTATCAGCCGCACTACTAGCATCAGAGTGCTGAGTGTCTGCAGTATTGATAATATTGAGAGCTGCTTCACGTTCGGCTGCAAGTTCTTCGGCTGATTGTGCAGCTTGCATAGCTTCAGACATGGACATACCATGCTTCTCCTTAAAAGATGCCTCGATCGAGTTCCATTCCTCATTCGTCAGCGTATTAGACTTAGCTTTATCAACTAATCCTAGAGCTGTGAGAATGGGCAAAAACATTTCTTTGAAATTCATACTTATATATTATTAAATTAATGATAGAACTCTATTGCGTTGTTGGTTCCGGGCTTTATGCCATTTTTCTCCAAGTTCGTAAGCTTCTGCCAGAGCTTCATTAAATGTGACTATTCCATCAATAAGGCCTACTTCGATAGCGTGTGTTGCATCGAAGGTTTCGCCACGTAAAGCTGGATGGTCAAGATCAAGAGATGCAAGTTGGTGCCTGGAGATACGAACTTCTTCTCTGAACTGTTCCGCGAGAGGTTCCAGTTCTTCATCTATATATTGTTGTGGCTTGCCTCCTTTCAAATCGTTATATTTTTTGTTTTTCAGATCAGAAATACGGGCATACTCTTCGATCTTTTTGAATCCCATTGCTTCGAAATAAGGATCGATATCCCAGAACCCAATCATAGAACCTATACAGCCAATAATATCATTTTGAGTAAGTGTCTTCATTACGGATCCATGACAACCAATATAATAGGCAGCGGATCCACAAACTTTCTCAACAAAACTGTAGATGGGTTTGGAGAGGGAACGCATGGTTTCCGACAAACGATCAAGATACCAGGCTTCTCCCCCTCCAGAACTTATATGTAGAAAATGGCATGTGATATTCGGATTTTCTTCAGCCTGGATCAAATCTTGTTCAAGCTGTTTGCTAGAAAAATACCACCAACTATCTGCTGTGATTAATCCTTTAATACGATGATAGGCCAATGTACCGGGCTCGATTTCATTAGAAGTAAAATCGATCGTAATAGGAATTGATGAACTAGAAGTGATTGGCTGTATTTCTTTCGCAATACATTCCTTGTATGTCTTAGGTTCATCTGAAGAAGTTGTAACAGACTGATTACCGATAGGGAAATAGGCAAGTAAAGCAGCTATATACTCATCATGAGTAATGAGTAGGCGGGCTTGTGGAGAAGTTAGAAGTTGGATTACATACGCTTTTTTGTTCATACCTGCTTATTTTCCCACGAAGTAAGACAGATAAGCAGGTGTAGAAAAGGACTTTTATAGAGGGCTTTGAATCATTTTACTCTTAATATGAAGCGTATCTTTATTCAAATGAGTTGTAATTGAAACCAATGCCGGCCATTCCATAGAACCTATAAAAACAGGTTCATGTCCTGGATATGTTTCCAACTGTAAAATAGAAGATCGCTGTATTTTATATGTAGAAGCTATGGAAGAACCTACTTTGTCAATAGTGATATCTTCTTCTATATTATATAACAGACCTGCTTCCGATGTTTCAGATTTTGGAGTAACCGTAAAATCATCTACCTGCAAAATAGTAGAAGATCGTCCAGGCTTCATAGTCATAGTATTTTCCCGGAATGATTGCACATCCTGCAAAAGAAATAGCCGAATAGTATTACAAAACTCTTTCATACTCATATTGTATTTACCTAATATTCAAACACTTCGCCATTTTCAGACGTTTTCACCGCAAAAATCGGACAAATCAATACACTTCGTCGGTAAAAAAAACATGTACATTTAACAACATTTCACTGTTTAGCGTATTGTCTTCGTCTAGATTTCTTTCTGACCTTATCCCGCCAACGATAATAATTTTTTAACAGGGCATCTTCCGATATCGATTGTATTCCATATTTACGCATAAAATAAGCAACTGTCTCAATGTATTGTATTCCATATAGGTGTTTATTCTCATCCAACAAATCATGCAGTTCAGCCCAAAACGATGTCTCTATTTTTTGAGAAATAATACGACAGGAACGAATACCCAGATAATTATATGTTTCAGGAGTCTTTCCCAGCTTCCTTTCAGGAATCACCAATTCAACATTCCCATTATCAGGAGGGCATACAGCCGGGCGCCTTTCCAACAAATCATAAATAACATGATAAATATCTTCTTTAGAAGGGAATGAAACAGGCCCAATCATACAATCATTATATTTCCCGTAAATATATTCGGCCAAATGCTCTTTAATTTCAATTCTTGTTGTTACCATATCTTTTTTGATTATCAGACAAATATACTAAATACAGCATACATAAACAAGCAAAATGATAGCTTAACTGAACAGAAACACATATTTTACGCCATATCAATAACAAAATGATAATCTTTTTTGAAAACCCATATATCTTCATTTCACGCTTTATGATGAACTGAGAAAAAAAAATCACAAACGGAACATTTATCACAATACATGTATTTATCAGGGTTTCGAGATGTGACAATCTTAAATGGAAAAGTCACAAAGAAAAAAAGTCACACCAATAATATGTGACAATTGTTCCTTTTGTTCCTTTTTTGAAAAGAATGTCACACAAACAACATACTAAAAATCAAACATATCGCCCTATTTGTGACATTTGTGACTTTTTTTTGAAAAAATTCAACATGCGATTTTCCAAAAAACGACGAACGAAAAATGACTCTGACAAAATGATACAAAAAAAGCCGGTATAATAACATCGGAATTTATCTTGGAACAATTGGAACAAAAGGAACTTCTAAACCCCACTTATTCGGAGAAGGAATCTTTTTTATCCGACATTTTCCTGTAATAAAAAATCATTAAAGGCATTAATAATAAATAAAGGCTTGCTAATATGACTAGAAGGCCCAAAAAGCAATCAAACCAAGAAATCTGATCCAGATCACAATTCTCTTTCAAAAGCGATCCAAATATTAGCTTCATTAATTCTCCGGGAATATTTATCAATGCCATCAGGTTAATGTTTAGGTTGGCAAAAATAAACATATATTCTCTTTTTGATAACGTATACGATAGCATTGACATAAAATAAGGTTGCGTTATTTGTTGTACAATATGCTGACAGAAAAAGATAAAATATTGATCGGACGTATCGTGCAACGCATCAAAAAGTTGCGCGATCAAAACAATGTGAGCCAGCGTGAACTCTATTTCAACACAAACGTTTCCATCGGCCGGATCGAGCAAGGAAAAGAAAATATAAAACTAACTACACTTTTAACCATTTGCCGTTATTTCAATATTACACTCTCGGACTTTCTAAAAGATATCGAAAATGAACTATGATCCTTTTTCGGTACCTGTTGATGTTAATACAAAAAAGGCAGTAAATATTTAATCCACCACCCTCTTCTACAAAAAGTTTGACAAATCTTCTTTTTTCATATCATCTAATATCTGCTTAAATTCACTCGCTATCATTTCACAACCTTTTCCAGTTCTTCAGTATAACCTTTAGTGTGCTCACCAACATGAAAAGGGGATCTTACCACAATCAAAACTAAACCAATTTCCCTGTACCAATAAGGAAGTGTAATACTAAATAGCTTACGCTGATCAATATATATTACATAAACAACAAATATAAAAACAGATAGCATATAAACCTAAGATTCATTGTTTTATCGTTTAATCGACTGTAATAATATTCTTTTCTATAATTCTATTGATCAAATCAGTTAACTCCTCTGGGGAATACCTTTCCATTTGACAATATTGCAGTTTGAAATTATTTACTATTTCATCTGATAGATGTTGTTGCACCTTTTCTTTCCATGTGGCTATGAACATGTCTGTTGCATCATTAATAGTAATGTTAACACCCATGTTATAAATCTTGTAATTTATCTCTTTTCTCTTGGAGTCATCTAATATCTGAACAATAAATTTTGATTCATTACGGTTTATGTATCTAGAATAGCTTTTCCTATCATTAATACCAAATAAAGAGTCATACACAGGGGGAAGTTGATGGTATTGTATCACAAATTCACCCATAAAAATGACACGCGGCCAGTAGTCTTTTGAATCGGCAGACACTATATTAGAAGTTTTTTCTTCATCTTTGTCTGTTCTTAAATAAGTAATAGAAAGTGGGAACTTCCTTATTTTCCAATTTTTAACATTACTACCCTCCCATAGAACCTTTCTCATTGCCTCTTTTGTTAACGGAGGCAAAGTAAAATCAGGATCGCAAACAGAACTTCTCCATACTTGTAATAAAAAGAATAGTCGAATCGTAACATTATCTTCAATAACTATCTCACTTTCCGTTGACGACTTTATTTTAGGGAGAATTTCTTGCGTAAACTTATTTTCTATTACTCCAAATCTCTTTTCGCATTCAGAACAAAAAACATTGTCTACAGAAAATGTCCTATCATTTTTTGCTTCTTGGATTTCTTCATCTGTAGCAGGCCTTCCTTTTACCAGCTCTATTACTTCAGGGGGTGTTTCCTGTTGAAAGGTATGTTTGATACTTCCCCCTTCACCGATAGTGAATATATTCCCTTTGTAACCATCTTTACTCCCTTTATGATTTAAAGCAAACTTTATTATTGAATGCGTTAAATAATGAGTATTTGATTTATCAGCTTCTTTACTCTTGCAAAATTCACAAAGTACCATAGCTTTTTTTTGCAAAAATAATCAAAAGAGACAATTAAATCTACCTTTCTTTTATAAAAAAACAATATCTAAAAATCATATATTATTCAATGGGCACATTAAGTGTTCCTGTAAACAAGATGTATCATACAGTCAGCTTGGATTTTATTATTTAATGATTAGTAGCTCATCAATATATCATTTACTGATGTTGCTGCTTGCTTGATTTTTCGTAAAAACATTTTACGTCTTTCCTCAGGATCCGCATCACGGGGAATAATGATAGTTGTCCGCTGATCAATGACGAATGGTACACCATCCTTATTCGGATCCAGAGGAATACAGTCCTGTACATTAATACTCAAATCGGCCTTAGGTTTACTTGTCGAAACTGGTTTAATCTTTTTTCTTAAACAATTTTCTTCTGCCACCTGATAAACAAGCTCTCGTGCAATACCCAGCTGGCGAGTAATAAACTCTGCCGTCATCATTTTGTAAAAACGAATGATGTAGTTTTTCTGTTCTTCAGTTACATTTGCCATAGTGTGTATATTTTAAAATGGTTTATCTTCATTAGGATCGGTCGGAGGAAATGGTAATTGGTTCTCCTGTGTATTCTCCGTCGGTACAGCTTGCTCCACTTTCTCCATCATTGCTTCCTGTTCTTCCTGTTCTTCTGCATCAAGGAAATCTTTATAGAAGAATCGGTACGGATATCCTGTAATACTTACCGCATCATAACCGGCAGTGTTCTCCGGATCCAGGCTCTCTTTATACAAAGTATATCGACCTTTAGGCTGTGGACGCAAGTTCAAATCAAACTTCAAATAGTCCATTATTGCCGGCTTGGATATTTTCGTATTACTAAACTCGTATATACCACGAACAATATCTTTAGGACTATAATCCAAATAAGCCTGTCCTGTCATCCGAAACATCTCATTCAAAAAGTCCTTTACCTGCTTCGGCAAGAAGTTCTGCGTTCGTTCCTGAATAACTCTCAAGGCTTCTGTCTCATAGACAGTCGGATTAAAACTAAATCGTCCCTGTCCAGTCGGATAGTAGAGAGTTCTATTTTTCAGAAAATGGAGAAAATGAGGAATCTCTTGTTCCATTTTCTGAAGAATACCTGGATCATCAAATGTTAAAGTCGGAACCTTTAGTACACAGAAACGATTCTCTCCCTCGTCGATCTGCATAAAGTTGGTTTCGTCATTTGAACACATTATCAGGTGCATGAAATTATATATTTCAGAAGCATTACTACCTTTACCCTCAAGCCATACGGTCCGGCCTGTGGAGTAATTTTTGATTCGCTCCTTCATTAGTTTCTGTTCAATTGGGATGAAGCCTTCATCCAAAGCCACAACTAGTTTATGTACAAAATGGCTTGTAAATTTCCCGGTAAAACGCTCATTATCCAGTATTGACATGTTTTCTTGGAAAATAAGCTGAAGAAAATTAAGGAACGTTGATTTACCGGTATTACGCTCCCGGCTAACCGGACAAAGGATGGGTAATCTTTGTGTCGGGTTGAAATATGATAACTGTATATAGTCAAGGCCAAATTCATACATAGTTTCACCAGATGTATTTTTACTTTGAAATATATGGCGAAGAAACTTTTCAATGTTTGGCCACTCTCCAGGTTCCATTTCATGGTTCAGTTCTGTGTACATGTTATAGCACCGAGTCAAAATGCCCTCATGCTCAATTTCTACGATACGTTTGTAATTTTTCGTGTTATCCGGAAGATTACAAAACTGATCATATTTCGGTATATATTGAATGAATGTCTTACTATTTGAATAGTCCCGGTTTATTTCTCCGACTTGCCAAGGTTCCAGAATCAGTTGCGGCTTCTGGTGAGTAGGATCCTTATGAGGATTAATTTTCCATACCTTTTTATAAAAAGAGATGCCAACTCGTAAATATTGTCGGGCATCATCATACCAGGCATTAACAACTTTGCTCCCATCCCAATAGTATCGACTACCTTTATAGATAAACGGTTTATCCTGAATAACTTCTTTGTTTGCTTCATAAAACTCACTGACATTATCCAGGAGAAAATATTTCATGAGCTTGGATGTACTGCTTGCCGTAATTCGCTGAACAGAAAAATATATCTTCTCTCCAGTAGACAGTTTCTCCAGCTCCCGATTCACCCGTTCTTTATCTACGCCAGGAAGAGCTAATAAATCGTCTAGACCTTTTGCCGTCCCCAGATATTTCGTCTGGACATGAGCAAAATATAAATCAACATCGAATGGTCTTACAAGCTCTGAAAAACGAGTAACCGCACTATGAAAATTCTGTAGACGGGTAGCAAGATCCTTTTTATCTTTATATTCAACTCTAAGACAGTCAGCATCAAGAAGAAGGATCACATTTTGAACTTTACAGGTTCTGATAACCTGGCTTATATTAGCCTCCAGTTCATTCGTTTCTTTGTTACAGTAATTCTGCATCCCCCCGATTCCCATGATATCCATTCCATTTACGGATCCGGCGATCGACTTAAACTCTCCTTCAACAATTATCAGCGTCTGAATATTTTCCTGCTGCCTATACTTTTCGACAATTGCTGGTGGACAATAGGCCCGAACACCGGTCTTGGGAGGCTGATTATATCTTTGCTTTTTTATTCGACCTTCGGTGTCCTTATATTCTCGCGGTATTCTATATCGGATCCGGGTATATGGGATATCCTCTTTTTTCCCTTCTGCATAGAACTCTTGTGTGCCATCGGGACGAACATAAGGTATCTCCAGCCAATCTTTATCCTCTTTATAGCAGAATATAGGTATCGTTTGTGGTCGACCATCCGCATTAAAGACTTGCCGACGGTTATTCTCTTCCGTTAAACCGACATCTTTCAGTCTCTGCAGATAATAGGCTATTATAGGTGATTGTTTTATTTCAGTACTCATTCTTCTTTGTTATCATCAAACAATTTCAACTGTCTAGCTTCAAAGGCCTTCTCCAATGAAATCTCCAATACACTTGCGATTTTTATGTACTCCTTTGTCGATAAAGGTGTTTCTCCCCGATAAACTCTCCAAAAACGTACCTGCGTCATACCTACATCGTTTAGAAAACGTCGATCCGGATGAAATAATTCCGGTCTGATAAAACGCATACTTAACATTTCTTTAAGAAGATTCTTTTTAGCCGTATCTTGGTGAGTTAATCGTTTCCGGTGAATGTAGAGATTCACTGCATTCTCCGTCTTCCCTAGGTGATCCGCTATCTGCTTCGGAGTTAGCAGCTCCCATTTTTCGTTCAGAAATTTTATGTCTGCAGGACTCCAGGTCTCCTTTGGCATGGCATCTTACTTTTTTATAATCGTTTGTAAAATCGTAGTTGTTATTATCTTCAGTGATGAAAGAACATACTATTTTGATAAACAGATCAATATTCTCTACTTTCACCTTTGCATCTATATCGAAAGACTCCCCAGGTTTCATTCGAAGTAGAAGAGCATACACATCATCTCTATAGGTCCGGAACTGTTCTGTTCCCATTTTATGCTGATAGGTTTCAACCCATCCCCAATCCGTCATTCTGTATTGCTCATATCCGGCCATCTTCCTTAAGTTTTGCTTCTAATTTTTGAATTTTCTCATTTATCAGCTTCCTCGGAAAGAACCTCTTAAACCGTATTTCAATAAAGTCTTTATTGATTCTTTCTACCCGGATACCAGGTCCAGTGAATAAATCTTCAATAAATGAACTATACCCAACCAAGCTGCTTCCTGAGCATTTAATTCTTTCTCTAGCCATTATTTACGTCCTCCAATATTTTTAAAATGATCTTCTTTCATTCTATGGAATAAAGATTCATATCGATATTACATGCTAAGCTATCAGACAGACTACTAATCAAGACTTTAACATCAAAATCGTCTAAATCCTGTATTATCGTTTTTCCTGTATTATCTTTTTCTGCATACATAACTCGATTGTTTAGTTCTTATATCTTCCTCTCACATACTCTATTCTTGCTCTGCGATTACACCTAAATCGATATCGACAAAATTCGTCCATACTACATATCTCTCCGGATATATATATCAAAAGGAGAAAGGATGCGACTATACTGCGAGCCATCGGTGAAAGGTCAAATGATATATTAAAATGGGTGCAGAACCACCACGCAGAAAGCTCATTAATTTTCCCGCACCCAATTTTGCAATAAATCCGTCTCAATATATTATCCACAGTTTTAGGACTAATATGTAAATCGAATGCAACCTCTTTCCCGGAAGCTCCCCAAGCGATCCGTTCTGCTATCTGAGTTTCTCGAAGAGTCAAATCAACCTCACGTTTCATAAAGCACTCTCTTCTATATCCCAAATCTCACAGGGATCAGTGATACCATACTGTTCAAAAACTTTCTCAACATCATCTTTAATATGGGCGGCTATATTAGGAATGCATTTCCTTTTCTGATAATAATGTTGTTTAGTTGTACATCCTAATGCCTTCATTAAAGCTTCTTGCAATGGCATATAGTCTTCTTTTGCCACCTTCTGAGTACCCTTCAGGAATGAATAATTTAATTTCTTTGCTGCCATATTCTTCAATTTGTAGGGTTTTTTCCCTATTGTTTTAGTAATACGAAATGTTTACCTTTGGAACGATATTTATTTAATACAGGTGCAAAGGTTGGTAATATTTTACGCATATCAAAATATTTTGCGTAATATTTTGCGCCTAAATACCATTTTTATGGATGATAGCATAAAAGACAGACTACTAACATTCATTGACCATATAGGTTCAAACCCTCGTCAATTTTCCAAATCCCTCGGAAGATCAGACGGTTACGTCAGAACCATAGGCAAAAGTATGGGGTCAGATGTAATTGGTAATATTTTACTACTCCATCCTAATCTAAATGTAAACTGGCTGATTACTGGAAATGGTGAGATGTTGTTAGAAAAAAGTATTGATAATCCCGATTTATTAAGAATTAAAGAAGAAAATCGAACCCTTAAGAAAGAAAATGAAGATTTGAAAAAGCAGGTTTGGTATCTACAAGGTCAGGTTGACCTATTGCTTAATAAATCGGTAAAATCAGAGGGTGCATAATGACTGTTATAAAAGGAGGGAAGTGGAATAAGTAACAGTCGGAGATTATTGTAACCTGTACTTAAACAAAAAAACAAAAATAAAATGGAAACAAAAATTCAACGTACATTAGATTGGTTACAATCTAATTCTTTCAGCCAAACTGTTGATAAGATAGGAATGGCTACGGACGGTTGTCCTTTATACTACAAACAAGTTAAGGATAATGACTTCTTAGTTATTACTCATTATAACTCAAAGTATAAATCAAAAAAGAATATGCATCTACAAGGTTTTGATGTTTTCTACTTTCAAAATCTAGATCCGGAAACTATTGGGGAAGTTAGTGCTAAAGCTCATGATTTTTGGATACCCTCATTCGATATCGATCGGGATATCGAGAAACTTCGAACTTTCCTTGCCGGTATTACGGATAAGACTATTATCTAAATGCAGGTAAAATGTAGGTAACAAAAATATTTAACATATTGAAGATTAAGACAGAACGTTAGTCTTGCCTCCGCAACCAGTAAAAAGAGAATCAAGCAATTGGTTCTCTTTTTTTATTTACCTTTACCGCCAAATAAAAAAACAGATATGAGCCAGATAGAATTGATCCTGAGCCGCCACGGCGAGACGGAAGAAAACAAATTGCATATTATGCAAGGCCAGCTCCCCGGCCATCTGTCGGAACTGGGCAAACAGCAGGCCAAAGCATTAGCAGAAACGCTGGACAAGGAGGAGTTGGACGTGATCGTGTGCAGCGACCTCGCACGTAGCTACGACACAGCAATGGCCGTCGCCCGGCAGAAAGGATTGCAGCCGGTGGCGACTCCTCTTCTTCGCGAAATGGATTGGGGCATATATACCGGGAAAGTAGCGGATGAGATGGATTTTACGACACTGCCGGAAAGCGTGGAGACTATAGAAGCCCTATACAAAAGAGCGGGAGATTTTGTCGACTTCCTGAAAAAGGAGTTTCCGGGAAAGCGGATTCTGGCGATCGGGCATGGAGGCTTCAACCGTGCCATCGTCGTGCAGCTGGAGAAACTGCCTCCTGAAAAGATACTGAGTTTACCGATCATGAAGAATACGGCATGCATGCGTTTCACGCTGCCGTAATCTCCCAACGGCTTAAATCATTAGCGGATGGTGATCGTGCAGTTTTCCAGGCTGTCGATAATGGCAAGGCTTTCTACACGCACGTCCGCTTCGTTCAGCACATCGCGTCCCTTCTGGAAAGCTTTTTCGATGATAAAGCCCATTCCTTCCAGCTTGGCGCCAGACTGTTTCACCAGGTCGAGCACGCCCATTGCGGCATTGCCATACGCCAGAAAGTCGTCAATAAAGAGGATACGGTCATCGGCAGTCAGAAAGTTGTTACTGATACACACCGTGTAATCGCGGTCTTTCGTAAACGAGTGGACAACGGTAGACAACATATTCTCCATTGTCTTCGGTTGTTTTTTCTTGATAAAAACGACAGGCAGATGCATGATGTATCCCACCATAATCGCCGGAGCGATACCACTTGCTTCTATCGTCACGATCTTATTGATATCCGCATCCCGGAAACGGTAAATAAATTCTTCTGCCACCTTATAAAGCAACATGGGATCCATCTGATGGTTAATAAAGCTGTCAACCTTTAAAATCCCTCCCGGAAAACATCTGCCATCCTGCAGAATACGTTGTTTTAGTAATTCCATTTTTATTCTGTTTTATCTTCTTTGACTCGTATCAATACATTTGCAATAATAGCGGCAAGTCCACCGGTTGTGATCCCGGACGAAAAAATACCCTTTACAGCTTCCGGCGCCGTATTCAGGATATCCGGCATCAGCTCCACACCCAAGCCAAGCGAGAGGCTGACCGCCAAAACCAAAGTAGCCTTCCGATTGATTTCCTGCGAAGCGATAATTCGTATGCCGGCAGCCGCAACCGTACCGAACATCAATAAGGTCGCCCCACCCAACACCGGGTCAGGCATCAAGGAAAAGACAACACCGACAACAGGGAACAGCCCTAACAGCACCAACATACCGGCGATATAATATCCGACATACCGGCTGGCAACTCCCGTCAGCTGGATAATACCGTTATTCTGCGCAAAGATCGAATTGGGGAAAGAATTGAAAATCCCGGCAATAAAGGAGTTCACTCCATCTGCCAGCACGCCGCCCGAAACACGCTTCAGGTAGTCCTCTCCTTCTATTGACTTTCCTGAGATCATCGAGTTGGCCGTCACATCGCCGGTAGCTTCGATCGCCGTAATCAGATACACCAGGCCAATAGCGACAAAGGCGGAGAAATTCAGGTCCAACCCATATTTGAAAGGCATCGGGATATTGAATCCCATCAGGCTTTGCGAAGAAGCCGCCGCCATATCGACCATACCGAGAAAGTAGGCCAGCGCATAACCGATGCACAACCCCAATACGATCGAACTCATACGGAGATACTTGTTCTTGCAACGGTTAAAGAACAGGACACTCAGCAACACTGTCGCTGCCACCCCTATATTCCGGATGCTCCCGAACGTCCCGTTATCCATCGCACCATAGCCACCGCCACATGAAACGACTCCAACCTTGATCAAGCTAAGTCCGATCAGCAGCACCACGATGCCCGATACCAGTGGAGTTATGATAGAACGCATATACTTGAATGTCCGGCTGATTACCATCTCGATCGGGGCTGCCGCAATACACGCCCCGAATATAAGGGGCAATCCTCCTGCCAGTCCGGCCGTTATGATCGGACCGATGAAAGAAAAACTCGTTCCCTGGATACAAAGCAACTTCGCCCCTACCGGACCAATCCGGCGACACTGTATGAATGTCGAGACGCCAGATGCAAAGAGTGCCATCGAAACCAGAAAACCGGTTGTTTCGAGATCCAGCTTCAAGGCTCCGGCAATAATCAACGGGGGCGTAATGATCGCCACAAAGATCGCCAGCAAATGTTGTAAAGCGGCAAACAGGGCTTCCTTAAAAGGGGGACGGTCGTCTATACCATAAATCAGATCGGTCTTTTCGACCGGTTCAATCGTTTCTTCCTGCTCTTCCAGGTTTAGTTTCATATCTTTACTATTCGTCTATTATAAATTCAGTTCTTTTAATGTTTCTCCTTTAGCATTCAGCACACGAAGAGTCATCTCCTTTCCTTTCTTCTGCAAAATCATCACCGTAGCTCCATCCATCCGGTAACCGCCACCCACTACGACAGGATAGTTGTTTCCGTCAGCACCTTCAGGGATATAAGCGAAACGATGAGTATGCGCATTGATACTGACAGCGAACGGTGCTTTCTCAAGGATCGCTCCCCACTCGTCCCGGCAAGGATTATACGAATCATAGTCCTCTCCTTTCCCAAAGATGGGAACATGATGGATCAGCACCCGCTTAGAGGCTTTCTTGAAGGCTCTGGACGCCAACTCTTCCTTGAGGAAACCCGCCTGTGCCTTACGCAGGTCTGAAAAATCATTCAGCCCATAATAGACCCAATGCGTATCCGGTTTGTCTTCACCGCAATCCAACATGACGATACGCGTATCGCCCCAGTTGAAAGCGCCGTAGGTTTTATCGCCCACATAGTCGAAAAGACTGCGCAGGCCGATCGAATAGGCATTGCGTATCTCATGGTTGCCACGGATATAGAACACAGGCACCCGGTCGGCTCCGACCGTTTCGTTCAGTTCACTGAGGAAACAGGTAGCCTCGTCATGATTGGCCGGATCATCGATGCAGTCACCATTGAAAACGACAAAATCATATTTCAAATCCTTCACCTGCTTATACAGTGCCTGCAAAGTCTCGGAATGTTTATGCAGGTCGTTGAATATAATGGCCGTAAAATCGGTGTCCGTCGTAGTAGGCAAAGTAAAAGTATGAAAATCAGAAACGGCTGTTTCTCCAAACACTTTCTTATAAGCCTGATAGAGCATGATTTCCTGCGAACAAACCCGGTAATAATAGGTTTTTCCCGGTTCCAGTCCGTCCAGTCTGATTTTATTTTGCAGATTGTTGCAGATCACCTGCCCATCCACGATCGTACGAGCCTTCTGCAGGTGCTCCTTATCGGTTCCGTATTCCACCCAGCTATAAGTCGGGACGGTAGTCTGCCACATGACCGTAATTCCATTTCCTACAGGATTTTGCAGATAGGGCTCCGTACGGAATATCTTGCCCGCAGGCTGATTGAAGATAATATCCGTGATGATTGGGCGGTGGTCGGAAGCGGCCGGCTCATCCCATACACGGGATGAGATGCGGGTAAAGGCAGTCGTATCTTTCGCATAGACAGCAATATAGTCAATAGTTTCGTCAGGTCTATCAGCCGGGAAAGTCGGCATCTTCGTATCCGTCAGGATCACAAAATCGTTCTGCAGTTGCCGGATAAACTCCGAACCGGGATGCGCATTCATATCGCCGGCTATAAAGAAAGGCTTGTTTGCCGAAGCCGCCACCTGCCTGATGACCGGCAAGGAAAGCATCCGGTCTTCCTCGGTCAGCGAAAGGTGCGTACAGCAATAAATATACTTTTCAAATTCTACGACAAGCAGCGCACGGGCTTCTTCCCTTCCAGGCAGGGGCAGATAACGATAGCCAAGAGGTTTCTCCTTGCTCAACATGCCGATACCATATTTCCCTCCATCGTAATCAATTGCCGGGGCATACATATGATGCATCAGGGTGAGTCCGGCAATTTCCCGCAAGACGTCTTTTCCTCCACTACGGCCTGTCACACTGTCGATCTCCTGTACTGCCACGACATCGGGACAAACTTTATTGATCACTGCCGCCGTACGCCGAAAGTCGGTCACATCGTCCATTCCTCTACCGTTACGGATGTTATAACTCATAATGCGCAACGTATTATTCTCGCGCTCGCTTCTCTCCTTCGAGTAGACTTTTCCCAATGGCAACAACATCATCAATGCCGCCGCCAACCAAACCGCCTGTTTCATTTTATCGCCGGATTTATAGATTAGGCCACAAAAGTAACAACTTTCCATGAGTCCGGCAAGATAAATCCTCATCAGGAAACCCATAGGGGTAGCCGTCAACCAAACACGACGTCCAACGTCCGTATCATATCGTCAATATCCTCTTCCGTCGTGTCCCACGAAGTGACAAATCGGGCTTCATTGATTTCCTCATTCCACATATAGAAGAAATATTTTTCTTGCAACTTCTTCAGCGGTTCCGTGGGAATGGTAAAGAAAAGCTGGTTGGATTCTACTTTCTGGGTAAACCGTATCTGCGGATATTTTTTCAAAGCTTCAGCCAAGCGATAAGCGCTACTATTTGCTTTCCGTGCGTTTTCCAACCACAGGTCATTTTCCAGATAAGGAATAAACTGGCAGGAAAGATAACGCAGTTTGGAAGCCAATTGAGCAGATTGCTTTCTGAAATACTGCAAATTCTCAGTTATCTCAGGACGGAAAGAAACCACAGCCTCTCCCATCATCATCCCATTCTTAGTTCCCCCGAAACTCAGGATATCCACCCCGGCATCGACGGTCACCTCCCGCATCGAACAATTCAGATAAGCACAGGCATTCGCCAAACGTGCACCGTCCATATGCAGATACATGTTATAAGAATGCAACAGATCAGCAATCGCTTTGACCTCCTCGATCGTATAAATCGTCCCCAACTCGGAAACCTGTGAAATATAAACAGCTTTCGGTTGCGAATGATGGCAGACACCGAAATTATGCAGACGAGGTTTGATCAATTCCGGCGTCAGTTTTCCGTCCGGAGCCGGAATCGTCACGATAGCACAACCAGTCATACGGGCAGGAGCACCACACTCGTCCACATTGATATGAGCTGTTTCAGCGCACAAAATACTATTGAACGGACGTGTCACAGCCTGCAAAGCTACAGTATTCGCCCCTGTTCCGTTAAAAACAAAAAAAGGCGATGCCATTTCGCCAAACACTTCTTTTATTTTCGCAGTAGCTGCTGCTGTCCAGGGATCGTCACCATATCCTACAGCATGGTTATCGTTCGCCTTTATCACGGCATCCATCACCAAAGGATGAACGCCCGAATTGTTATCACTTGCAAAACTTCTCATTTCCGTTTAAAATTTTGAGCCAAAAGTAATAAAAATAAACGGGAGCACCCCTTGGATACTCCCGTTTATTTTTTCACATATTTATTTTAAACTTCACCTCAACTTCGATGAAAATCTTTCAAGACTTTCTGTAATTCCTGACGAGCGAAGAAGATACGGCTTTTAACCGTTCCCAGAGGTACACATAGCTTCTCTGCAATTTCATTATACTTGTAACCACTCAAAAACATGGAGAATGGGATTTTCAACTCATCGTTCAGGCTGTTTATCGCTTTTGTTATCTCTTTGATTTGATAAGCACCGTCAGGAGAATCAAAACCTGAGTCATTCACTACATCCAGATTATACAGGTCGACACCCTGGTCAACGACAGTCTGTGTACGAACGATTTTATGGTAGTTATTTATGAAGATATTACGCATCACAGTTAAGACCCATCCTTTGAAATTAATATTATCTACAAACTTTTCCTGATTGTCCAAAACTTTCAGCGTTGTGTCTTGCATCAAATCCTGGGCGTCATCCCGATTTGCGGTGAGCATTAATGCAAAATTCATCATGTTTTCTTGCATGCTCAATAATTTTTTCTGAAATTGCAACGCATTCATATTACTTATTTTTTTATATGTTTAATACCGGTTTGGCATTATCCTTCACCATTGAAGGACATTACAAATGTAGGAATAATATTTTAAATACAATGCGGTTTGATGATTATTAATATTAAAAATCGTAACTTAATACATTTATAACAAACAGTATTGAAAATGAGCAGTATTTACAAGTTTTGCAACAACTAAAATACAAAATTCACAACATGTATGTTACAAATTCGTACAACATGTAAAAGAGATGGAGAATAATATAAAATGAAGAAAAATTTAGGACTTTTTTTAGCTATCATATTGGTTCAGATAGCTCCATTTATATCAGCGGCAGACACCTTGCACCCGCTAATATATAAAATCGATATAAAAAAAGAGATAAGCAACACCACACGCCTGTATCTTAGCAATGGTTTAGCGGAAGCCTACGCTTTGGGTGCAGACGCCGTCCTGATCCATATGAACACATACGGCGGCCAGGTAGATGCTGCAGACTCGATGCGTACGGCTATTTTGTACAACCCCATCCCTGTCTATGTCTTCATCGACAACAATGCGGCTTCTGCTGGGGCGCTCATTTCCATCGCATGTAAAAAAATTTATATGCGGAAAGGTGCAAATATCGGGGCAGCCACCGTCGTGAACCCAACAGGGGAAGCAATGCCAGACAAATACCAATCCTATATGCGTTCCATGATGCGTTCGACAGCCGAAGCGCATGGACAAGATACAATCGTCCAAAAAAACGACACCTTATACAAATGGAAACGAGACCCGTTGATAGCCGAAGCGATGGTAGACGAACGGGTTGCCATTCCAAATCTGATAGACACAGGAAAAGTCCTTACTTTCACAGCACAGGAGGCTCAAAAGTGGGGATATTGCAACGGTATAGCAGAAAATCCGGATGAAGTAATCACGCAATATTTGGGATATAAAGATTACAAAATGAAAAGTTATATCCCTAGTTGGCAGGACGATTTAAAAGGATTTTTGATGAATCCTATTTTTCAGTCTATTTTGATCATTATTATCATCGGCGGTATTTATTTTGAAATGCAAACGCCAGGACTGGGTTTCCCTTCTGCTGCCTCCCTGCTGGCGGCAATCCTCTACTTTGCACCACTCTATATAGATGGGCTGGCGGCAAACTGGGAGATTCTGGTTTTTATCATCGGCATTCTATTGCTCGCAGTGGAAATCTTCATCATTCCGGGATTCGGGGTTGCCGGAATTAGCGGTATCATATTGATTATCGGCGGCCTAGTCATGGGCTTACTGAACAACGATCATTTCGATTTCGAAGGAGTCAGCGGAAAAGAGATCGGGAAAGCGACATTGACAGTCCTGGTCGGATTAGTGACAGGCTTCAGCCTGATGATCTGGCTGTCTAATAAAATCGGACATCGGGGAATGTTCCGGAAAGTCGCGCTAAATACAGATTTGGAAAATGCGATATCATCCCCTGATTTATCTTCGTTAGTCGGGAAAGAAGGTACAGCCGCAACCGTATTGCGTCCTTCCGGGAAAGTGTCGGTCGACGGAGTATTTTATGACGGGATTTCCGAATCAGGCTTTATAGAGAAAGGGGGCAAGGTCAAAGTTGTCCGTTTTGAGAATGCACAAGTGTATGTGGAAAACCTTTAAGACACGGCCGTTTTGGCACTTTCTACGCAGGGACGCGTTGATATAAGATATGCTTGTCTATTACAAGGTATTGCAAGGTGTTCATGGCCAGGAGATCGCTCAGAATGTTTTTCGCGGTATAATAATTGATCCGCCCGATCCGGCAAAACTGGCTGATATTGATATGGGGATGATCATCCAGATAAGCAAACAAACGTTCCACAGGTTTGCTTATCTTCAATAAAGTCCCGTCCGGTTTATGCTTTTTCTGCCAGGCAAGCACCAACACTTCATTTGCCAAAATATTTTCATCGGCGACCCTTATGTAGGCTTTAAACTTATCATCCTTATCGGGAGCGGTATGCGGTTTATCCGGACTGGGGGCGATGTACACCTCAAGAACCGTTTTGCCGTTCACCTCCCAGCGTGTCGCCTCAAAGGGGACTTCCGGGCGGGTATACATCTTGGAGGCCGCTTCAATCATATAATATTCTTCTTCGCTTCGGACACCGGAGATATTCCCGTTATCTTTCACACCGATCAGGAGACGTCCACCGTCGGTATTGGCAAAAGCACTCAGCGTACGCGCAATCTTCTTACTGTCGCTCACTTCGAATTTAAAATCAAGTTGTTGGTGTTCCCCCTGCTCTATCAACGCTTCTATCGGATGCATCTTCTTCATTTTGGCAATTTTTTAGATCGGCAAAATTAAAATAAATACATAACTTTGCCAACAGAAAAAACAATGAAAGCATGTCTCAAATACCTTCTCTTATATCGGATCTTGCTGTCATACTGATTTCAGCGGGATTGGTCACCTTGCTTTTCAAATGGTTAAAGCAACCGGTCGTACTCGGATATATCGTAGCCGGAATTCTTGCCGGTCCGTCTATCACGCAAATACCGACTGTCACGAATATAGAAAGTATCCGTATCTGGGCTGATATAGGCGTAATCTTCCTCTTATTCGCTTTAGGACTCGACTTTAGTTTCAAAAAGCTGATGAAAGTCGGCGGAACAGCTGTGATCGGAGCTATTACCATCGTGATAGGCATGATGACACTTGGCTATACTACCGGATTATCTTTAGGTTGGGGACATATGAACAGCCTTTTCCTCGGGGGAATGCTTTCCATGTCGTCTACAACCATTATTTTCAAAGCGTTCGACGATATGGGACTACGCAATCAGAGGTTTGCCGGAGTGGTCTTCGGAATCCTTGTTGTCGAAGATCTGTTTGCCGTTTTACTAATGGTTTTACTGTCTACATTGGCAGTCAGTAAACACGTAGAGGGAATGGAACTGCTCAACAGTGTGATCAAACTGGGAGTCTTTTTGCTTTTCTGTTTTGTTATCGGCATTTATCTAATTCCCTCTTTTCTAAAAAAAGCCAGGACTTTCCTGAATGACGAGACCTTGTTGATCGTCAGCCTGGGATTATGCCTCGGAATGGTTATCATTGCCACGAAAGCTGGTTTTTCTTCCGCTTTGGGAGCTTTCGTCATGGGATCTATCTTGGCAGAAACCATTGATGCGGAACATATCGAACATATTATCAAACCAGTAAAAGATCTTTTTGGAGCCATATTCTTTGTCTCTGTCGGGATGTTGATCGATCCGGCATTGCTGTGGGAATACAAAATTCCGATCCTGATCCTCACGTTGGTCGTAATGACCGGACAAATATTATTTGCCAGCTTCGGGGTCTTGCTTTCTGGACAACCGGTCAAGATTGCCATACAATCTGGTTTTTCTCTCGCTCAAATAGGCGAATTTGCTTTTATCATCGCATCGTTGGGGCTGTCATTAGGGGTAACCGATAATTTCCTCTATCCTATTGTCGTAGCGGTTTCAGTTGTCACGACTTTCTTTACGCCTTACATGATTCGTATGGCAGAACCTGCATGCCGGGTTGCCGACCGGATCATACCGAAGTCATGGATGAAATTTCTCGAACGTTATTCTTCCGGTTCCAATACCATACATCAGAAAAGCGCCTGGAATAAACTGTTGAAGGCGCTGATCCGCATAGTCGGCACTTATACAGCCGTTACCCTTGTCCTGATCTTTATCTGGCTTCAGTTCATAGCTCCTTTTATCATGAAAGAACTTCCGGGCATACGGGGAGCGGGTATCTCACTCGTTCTGATCCTACTACTAATAGCTCCCATGCTGCGTGCGATCATGATGAAGAAGAACCATTCCGCCGAATTCCAACAATTATGGCTGGACAGCAAGTACAACCGGGGACCATTGGTTTCATTGGTCATTTTGCGTATTATATTATGTATCGGCCTAGTCATGCTGCCCGTCGCCCGTTTGTTGAATGCCACAGTCGGTATCGTACTGGCGATCGCAGCAACCGTCATCGTTATTGTCATTTTATCCAAACGGCTGAAAAGACAATCCATCCTGATGGAACGACATTTTTTCAGTAACCTCTCCGCACGTGAATTGGAGAACGAGCGGAAAGCTCCGATCAACCAACGGTTTGCCAACCACCTGTTGGAACGCGACCTTCATTTAGCCGATTTTGAAGTAAAGCAGAACTCCCCCAGCATGGGAAAAACCTTGAAGGAACTCAACTTCCGCCAGAAATGCAATGTCAACATCGTAACGATCATTCGGGGAGAACAGCGGATTAATATTCCCGGAGGAGAAGAACGTCTCTATCCATTTGACAAATTGGTAGTAGTCGGTGCAGATGTCGATCTTGAACATTTCCGCCAATATCTGGTCGAGCGATATAAAAAGGCCCAAACCGACAAGGAGCAGACGACGCATGAAGTCAATATGGAACAATTCACCATCGCCGAAGGATCCCATCTGATCGGGCGTACAATTCTGGAATCAGGCATACGGGACAGGTCTGCCTGTCTGGTCATCGGTATCGAACGAGGTTCCTCTTCCATCAAAAACCCATCTCCTTCAACTGTTTTTGAAGAGGGGGATATTGTATGGATTGTTGGAGAACATGAAAAAGTCGTTCAGTTAAGCGAAGGAAAAACGGTGAACAATTGACAATTTCATAAATCATAAATTATAATTCATAAATCATGAAGTTTATAGGAATAATTCCTGCACGCTACGCCTCTACCCGCTTTCCGGGGAAGCCACTTGCCGATTTGGCAGGCAAACCAATGATCCAACGGGTATACGAACAAGTCCAAAATGTGCTTGATTCAGTTTGCGTAGCTACGGACGATAACCGTATAGAAGCAGCCGTCCAAGCTTTCGGCGGCAATGTCATCATGACATCCGACCAACACAAAAGCGGTACGGATCGTTGTTATGAAGCGTATTGTAAAATCGGAGATGGATACGATGTGGTTGTTAACATACAAGGTGACGAACCTTTTATCCAACCGGAACAGATCGAAATACTAAAAGCATGTTTCATCGATGACAGCATCCAAATCGCCACCCTGGTAAAACCATTTCGCCCGGATGATGATTTCGAAACGACCTTATTCAACGCCAATTCACCGAAAGTAGTTTTGAACAAGAAGAATGAGGCTATGTACTTTAGCCGTTCGATCATTCCTTACATGAGAGGCAGGAAATATACCGAATGGCTGCCGAATCATACCTATTACAAACATATCGGGCTATATGCTTACCGCGCCGACACACTCAAAGAAATTACCCATTTACCCCAATCCCCTCTGGAACTGGCTGAAAGCCTGGAACAACTGCGCTGGCTAGAAAACGGCTACAAGATAAAAGTTGGAATTACCCAACAGGAAACAATCGGTATCGACACGCCAGAGGATATGGAAAAGGCATTGGCCTTCTTGAAAAATAGGGAGTATCAACCGACTAATGAATCGGCATCCGCATAAAAAGGAATGCCGGTTGCTTTGGAGAGCAACCGGCATTCTTTTTATCCCATCAGATTCGACTTCTCAACGGCGACGGTTATTCTCCCGCTGTTGTTTCTGTCTTTCCAACTGGGCCTGTTGAGCTTTCTGGGCTTCTTCCAAACGTTTCATGAAACCAGACTTCTTCATCGGCTTTTTCTTGTTTTCTTCCAACTTGGCCAACAGCTTATCTTCGTTAATCGTATAACGGAAAATTACAGTCTGCAAAATCGTGATCAATGTGGAGATGAAGTAGTAGTAGGTCAAACCGGATGCATACTGATTGAAGAATACCAACATCATCAGCGGCATCATGTACATCATCGCCTTCATTCCCGGCATCTGCTGCTGTCCAGTGTTCGTCTGATCCATATTGAACTTCGTATATATGATGTTCGTTACAGTCATCAACAAACAGAACAAACTGATATGATTTCCGAAGTACGGTGTAATAATAGGAATATATGTATTCCAGCTTACAATCGCATCATAAGTAGACAAGTCGTGTGCCCAAAGGAAACTCTGGTGACGCAATTCTATAGCCGACGGAAAGAACATGAACAGAGCGACCAGGATCGGCATCTGTAACAACATCGGAACACATCCTGCCATCGGACTCGCTCCGGCACGGCTATACAGTTCCATGATCGCACGCTGACGCTCTACCGCCTTATCCTGTCCCGGGTATTTAGCATTGAGCTCTTCTACCTGCGGGCGCAATACACGCATTTTGGCCGATGACATATAAGACTTATATGTCAACGGAAACAGGATCAATTTTACGATAACCGTCAGCAGGAAGATCAACAAGCCGTAGCTATGAATAAATTGTCCGAGGAAATTAAACAACGGAATGACGAAATACTGGTTCACCCAACGGAAAATACCCCATCCCAGCGGAACGATCTTTTCCAGATCCAGTTGGTCGGCTTTCTCTACATCATCATCGTAAGATTTCAACAGAGAGAACTGATTGGGACCAAAATAGAAACGCATATCCGTCGCTTCGTTACCCTTCAAATCGAAAGGTACGGAAGTCGTCGTCTTATACTCTTTCAGGAAAGAACCGTCTTCAGGCAACATCTTCGAATCGATAGTTGTCGACTCGAATCCTTCGTTTCCGGCGATCAGGATAGAAGAAAAATACATGTCTTTATAGGCAACCCATTTCAACCGGTTAGACAATTGTTTGCTGTCGTTCTTGGTTTCGCTCAGGTACTCCACATCGTCGGCCATAAATTTATAATATACCGTTGCATAACGGTCTTCAAACTTACGCCCCTTTTCCTGCTGGATTATTTTTTGTTGCCACAACAAGTCCAATGCAGTCGTACCTGGCGACAGTACACCATTCAGGCCGGTTCCCTTAATGGAGAACTGCAACATATAATCATCCGGTTTTAAGGTATACATAAAATCCAGATGGCTGCCTTCGCCCGTATTCAGACGCATGGTAATACTGTTCCCGTCATTTCCTTTTACAGGGGTAAAATACAAATCACCGGTATTTACCACGCGATTATCAGCCGTAACCAATGTAAAATCGAACTTCGAGTCCTTTTCATCGAAAAGCACTAAAGGTTCACCTTTATAATTATCGTATTTTTTCAGGCGGACATATCCAATACGCCCTCCCTTATTGGCCAAACGGACTTCAATCAGCTCGTTTTCCAAAACAGTGGAACCCTCCTCTCCAATCATTGCATCGGCGAAAACGCCAAACGTGTTCTGTAAACGGGCAAGCCGTACAGAATCGGGCAAACCGGCCAGTTCGTCGTCCGCTTTTGCTTCTCTATTCAATTCTTTCTGCTGTTCCAGCTGCTTTGCATATTCTATCCGGGCTATCGAATCCTGCATCCGGCGCTGTGCTTCTATCTGCTCCGGCGTAGGCTGGTTCAACCAGGTAAATACAATTAAGACAACTCCAATAAGCAGGAAACCTATTATCGTGTTTTTATCCATCTATAATTTTTATTTTTTATTTTCAACTGCAGCTTTTATAAAGCTAACGAAAAGAGGATTAGGATTAACGACCGTACTGTTATATTCCGGATGGAACTGAACCCCCACAAACCATTTCAATGCTGGAATCTCAACGACTTCAACCAAGTTCGATTCAGGATTTTCACCTACACACATCATGCCGGCAGCCTCGAACTTATCGCGATATTCGCTATTAAATTCAAAACGATGTCGATGGCGCTCCTGGATGTGTGTCTGTCCATACGCTTCATAAGCCTTAGACCCTTTCTTCAATATACAGTCGTATGCTCCCAGACGCATAGAACCGCCCATATTGGTTACGTTCTTCTGCTCTTCCATCAGGTCGATCACTTTATATGGGGTATTTGGTTCCATTTCTGTCGAGTTGGCTTCCGCCAGTCCCATTACATTACGGGCAAATTCAATCACCATGCACTGCATGCCCAAACAAATACCCAGGCAAGGGACATCGTTTTCACGAGCATATTTCAATGCGGCAAATTTTCCTTCAATACCACGCTGTCCAAATCCCGGAGCAATCAGGATTCCGTCCATATCTTTCAACAATTCGGCGGCATTACCATCATTCAGTTTTTCAGAATGGAACAAATGCAAATCCAACTTACGATCATTATAAATAGCGGCCTGCAACAGAGATTCGTCGATCGACTTATAAGCATCCTGCAGTTCGACATATTTACCGACTAAGCCGATCCTTACAGTTTCAGTAGCATCAACCTTACGTTGCAAGAACTGATGCCAAGGCTTCATCTCAGGTGTCGGTCCGACTTCCAGTCCTACCTTACGCAGGATCACCTCGTCCATCTTCTGGCGCTGCAATACCAACGGAACTTCGTAAATCGTCGGAACATCAATAGACTGTATGACGGCATCCTGTGCTACATTACAGAAAAGGGCCACTTTACTTAACAAATTGGCACTCAACTCATGTTCAGTACGCAATACCAGAACATCTGGCTGAATACCCAGCTCCTGCAGTTGTTTTACAGAATGCTGTGTCGGTTTGGTCTTGTATTCTTTTGCAGCCGCGATATAAGGTACATAAGTAAGATGTACGCATATACAATTCTTTCCCAATTCCCATTTCAACTGGCGCACGCTTTCGATAAACGGAAGAGATTCGATATCACCGACCGTACCTCCGATTTCAGTGATCACGAAATCAAATTTGTATTTATTTCCCAGCAATTTCACATTGCGCTTGATCTCGTCCGTGATATGAGGCACCACCTGCACAGTCTTTCCCAAGTAATCCCCTTTACGTTCTTTGTTAATAACGCTCTGATAAATGCGGCCTGTAGTGATATTATTTGCACGGGTCGTCTGAACATTCAAGAAACGCTCGTAGTGTCCGAGATCCAAATCCGCTTCATGTCCGTCTACGGTAACATAGCATTCCCCATGTTCGTATGGGTTCAACGTACCTGGATCGATATTGATATAGGGATCAAATTTCTGAATGGTAACTTTATAACCTCTTGCCTGAAGTAGTTTACCCAATGATGCGGCAATAATTCCCTTACCCAATGAAGAGACCACGCCGCCCGTAACGAAGATGTACTTTGTATCTGCCACGATAGTAATATTTTAATTATCTTTTAATTGCACACTCGCATTTCAAAACTGCAAAGTTACATAATTTCATTCATATAACAAGGGGAGAGAGAAAAACATCTTTTGTCCTTTTGACAGCAAAAGGAAGCTGATCCTCTTCACATAGAAATGAACAAACTAAAAAAAGGTACATCAAACAGATTTAACGAAAACAGAGCTCTATATAAAAGTTTTGTTTAAAAAACAACTATCATACTATCATAATTAAATTCATATACTTGTAAAACAGCATGTTATTCCATGACAGTTCCTATTTTCAACTATCATTCATCTATCATAACCATCATGGTCAAAAAGCAATAAAGTATTATATACCAGACTTTTATAAAACAACAGATATGTTCAAAAGCTGATACAAAGTAGATAAAAAAGGCTCGTTTTTTCATGAAGACAAGCTACTTTTTTACCGAAAACAACTTGAAAAGTTTCTTCAGACCCGGGTGGAAGGGTATGGGAGATCCGGGTGTGGAGGAGGTGGAGACCCGGGTCTTCGTGAAACCGGAACGGGGATGTGGAGCTGTTTATCTGCCTTGTTTGAGGAGATTTTATGCACTGTTTCTGATTATAATCCAGTGGA
>CEAD01018545.1_pt1 | contig 42583 bp, 28 predicted proteins | sample 554861 | NCBI WGS metagenome assembly CEAD01 (sample SAMEA3182053, study PRJEB8094) | gut metagenome | biome: human; feature: gut; material: Stool; isolation source: human stools | place: Canada | collected 2012-10-30
GTTCAGGATGCCAAGCGCGCCCGTATACCATTCGTCCTGTTTGGATGTGGGCGGCATCAACGCGCCCAGTACGTCCTCCATCAGCTGCATGAGCATCGTCCTGTCCTTTATATTCCTCCTGTCCAGCGGATTGAAGCGGTAAGTCCGGTTCATGTCCGTGAAATTTACATAATAGAACTCATGGGGGTATCCGTGTTTCCTGATCAGGTTGTATGCAGTCCGGGTATAGTCAAAATCCTTGAAGTCATAGATGAAACCGGCGAATCCGGACCTGATGTACTGTTCCATCAGCGGTTTGCCTATGGATTTGGTCTTGCCGGAACCGGCTCCTCCATAGACAAGGAAATTGGAGAACCAGTAATAATATCTGATAATTGTCCCGTCCGTGGCGTGAAGGGAGAGCAGGGCTTTTCCACCCTTTCCGCTTTCTGTCCCTCCTTTAAAAGAAAGACGAAGAAGTACGGAAACGACACCCGGAAGCAGGAACCACCACCCATCCGGAATGGTGGCATGTGCGACAGCTGTTTCTGCAAGTACCAACAGCAGGAACAGGACATGTGACATCCGGGATTTTCCCGGAAACAGACAGCTGGCAATGCCGCCGCCAAAAAGCAGGGCTGCCAGTCTCATAATAAACATATGATCCATATTCATAAATTGATTTAGATTTTTCCAGTTCAGACTGGGAGCCGTCATTATAGAGCAGGTATATCATCTTGGTGTTTATGCCCACAACCACCCAGAGGTATTCCTTGCGGAATCCTTTTCCCTTGCTGTTCTTTTCCGGGACGAGTATTTTGTAATAGGTTTCGTCGGCTGCCTTATAAGGATCACTCAAAGCTGTCTGCCGGATACACTTATAAAGATTTTCAAAGAGGCTTGAGGCTTTTTCCATCAACTTATGAGCCGTAGGTTTCTTCAGCGTAAAGCCATGACTTTCGAAGTAGTTGATGATTCTTTCAACTGGTAGCGATTATATATAACGTAATTCCATCAGCCTGGCAATGAATGAGCCGTCATAGCTGGAATTCAAGAAAGCCGAGACCGGTGTTTTTCCCTCAAAGAGACGACCGTCTTGCGCATAGGTGTGTATCTTGTAGACGTGCTTGATGAAGCGCATGGGTACACATTCATAGCGGACACATATTCTGGTAGCGATGGTAACCAGCCGGGCGTTATTGATGTCAAAATCAGGATCTTCGGGATAAACGTCATGTTCCTCCTGCTCCATCTCATAATGTATGCCACGTTTGGCCCCATTGTTCTTTCTGGCTTTACGCTTATCTGCTTCTCTCTTCTGCCGCTCTTCCTCCGGCAATGCAGGTTGAGGGGGGGGCTGTTCGGATGTGTTTGATACAAGTTTGGCGCTCCCTTTAGTAAGACGCTGTTGCTTGCTAAGAGATTCGCCTTTTTTGAAGGAGTGCCTCTTTAAGGGAAGAAACCTCCTTTATCAAATCATCTATCTGGTCCAGGAGTCTGTTGTTATCATCCCGCAACTCCTTGATTCGCTCCTTCAATAACTCTATGACCTCATCCTTTTTCATGGCATAAAAGTACAAAAAATCAATGAGTCGGCCAAAATAATCGGATGGTAATTTGAAATCAAATAGCTAATGTACAGTGTATTACATTAAATCCTAAAACGTTTTCGCAACCGTACAGACTTCAATGACACTCCATTTAAGATAAAAGACAAAACCTGATAAGAGATCTCATAATTGCCTGTATGGGGGTTAAATGTCGGCAACTCAAAACTTCCACCTTCCAGACGCTTGTAGTACAGGAGAAAGCCATCACCATCCCAACGCAGTATTTTTACACTCTGCCGGTTTTTGCCAAAGAATAAAAATACATCTCCGGAAATGGGGGACAACTCCTTCATTTGAGAGCGTATGATTTTGAATAAACCGTCAATGCCAAGGTTCATACGAACAAAGCCCAGGTACAGATAGTAGCGATTGGCTGATGTTAGAGAATACATGGATCTCCCTCCTTTCTTTCGTAATCGCGTAACATTTTTATAACACCACCGGGTGTGGTCCGTTTGACCGAAATGGTGGTTCCACTGTTAAAGGTGATTGTGATCCCGGAAAGACTAAACTCTTCTTCCGACAACATGGCGGGGGCTATTTGAGTGAACGAAGGAGAGAAAGTTGTCGGTCGGGAGGGTTCAACGCCGCCATAATAATCACAGACCGCATCTGCCTTGACTTGTTTAACGCTATAGCCCCGTCTGGACATCCAGGAACTCATACCTCCAAAAGTGGTATGCTGATCGCGGCAAACATCGGCTAAAGAACAATTGTAGTCTACTTTCAAACTTCAAGGAAATGTTTCCAAGTTTTTCCAAATCGATTTTCTGCTAAATCCATAATGATTCATTTTTATATATGGCAAAAATATAAGAATGAAAAATGGGCGGCAAGATAGAATCGCGGAAACGCTTACTCCAATTTCGTATTTTTTATATGTATGTATTTGTTTATCAGTGGTTATAGTATTTGATATTTTAGAAACTAAAAGATTGAGGGTATCTGTATAAAGCAATAATTATCTATGATTTAGATAGATTTTATAGTGAAAAGTTCCCCAATTACATAGAGGGGCGTAAATTTGTCCCCCGTATGTGGCTTGGGGGACAAAAATATTGAAAAAATAGGCATAACAAAAGAAAATATCTTTCCTAAAACTATTATTTTGCCATATTTAAGTCGTTTTTAGTCAGCATTTTAGATTTTTTATAATTGTAACTATATGATAACTATATAGTTAGGTTACTTCCCGATGCAGTATGTGTACATCGTTGATTATCAATAGTATAGCGCTCTAAAAGGTACAACCAGTGGGTTGGCAAGTGTCTGAGAATGTGTAAGTTAGTGATTTTTAGCACCATTCTCGGCTTGTACCTCCATTTTGGAAAGTAAAAGTAAGTGTAATTTCTTGAATATCAAAATGTGCGGTACAAAAACTTGTGAAAAATTCCATTTTTTGATGAGAAAAGGTACAAAAATGGCTCTGAAACCACCCTCGAGGTTAGAGCTATTTTCTAGAAAGAAACTTGCTAAGATATTGATTTCTTTTTATAATAGCTATTGAGGAAGAAAATACCTGTAACTTCTTCTTTATAGAAGGAGGCTAACATAATCGCATTAGTTAGTTGTTGTAATGATTTATATTTTGTTCCCTCTCCTTTTTTAAGTCTAAAAGCCATTCCTATAAGATATATTATATGTCGTATATCGAAAATATTATATATGTATGTACCAGTAGATAAATTTTGATCTTTTATAGAAAAGTGTTTCAGTGTATGTAATAACCCTCCAACAAAGTCAATTTTTGTTGGATCCTCTTTATTAGGCATAGTTGATCGAAACATGTCTATTCTCAATATATCACTGAATATCCCATTATCTTGATATACTACATAACAACAAGCATGCCCCGTTAGAAAATTAATATAATCCTGTTTGGTTCCCCAATATTTATATCCACTTGTATTATACAATGCATCAATGACATCTTCCGCATCTCCAGTTCCAAACTTATTTGGATATTTCTTTGTAGCATCCAATATAGAAGAACTAATCATTTTTAAGAAACTACTATTAAATACTATATAAAAATCATAGTTTTCATCTATATAGTAATGGTTGATATCTAAAATTGAAAATCCAAATTGGAACACATTAATTAACTCCTTACCTTGCTTTTCTCTTTCTTCATTTTCGTGGTTCCATAGGGATTTCAATTTTGATTCCATAAAATTCATTAGGGCATTGTATTCTTTTATCGAAATAATTTTCATCGCTTTATTATTTAATTATTTGTTGTTTCTATTTTAAATTATAATTATATTCTAGCATTGAGAATTTTTCCTCTAATGAAAATAGAGGAAGGCAAGTTTAGTTACTGAAACTAATTTTCTACAATCCCATTATTGCTGATTTTTAAACGGATATAATTGTTACATTCATGTCGGCCCTAGATACTAATCATTAGAGCAGTTTTGTATATAACTTTTTTAGTTTTTGCCTGTAAGAAATATATTATTAAAAATTTAAACTGTCTCTAACTCAAACTTGATATTCCCCTTGACATCAGATAACATATCCGTGGATCTGTAGTACGATAAATAGTATCTTCATTTTCCGATGCATCTGGTAAAATAATACCAAGTTTTACTAATTGGGAAATATACGTTCGAGCCGTTGCTGTTTTAATATTAAAAACATTGCATAATTCAGAAATAGTAAAATATGGTTTTTTAATTAGCAATACTTTGTTCAGCCAATTGTAATAATTATTTTTATCTGATATTTTCGATGGTTGAAGCGACTCGTAGTCAAAGCGTTTACAAAACTCTATCAATCCCTTTGATATCGTTGCAGAAGAGAATGATACAACATCACCATTGGTAGCATTATCACCCATTTCTTCATCATACAATCTATTCATTAATGATATTAGTGACCTTGGTGATCCTCCGGCTAAACTCAAAATAGTCTTTCTATCATTCTCAAATGGTATGAGTGATTGGAGAGAAACAGGTTGTTTTTTGTTAATGGAATAGTGTAAAAGCCTTTTGTTAATTATTTGTTCGAGTTCTTCATCACGCCATGAAATATCTATGTCTTGAAATTTATCAAACCGTACTCCACGATTGTTAAGTGTACGTTTTACCTCTGACCACAGACTGAATACAATAGATAGTTTGTTAGTGTATAATAGGTTTGTATCTGTTAAAATTTGTAATGTAAATTCAGAAACTTTATTTACGTCAGCATTTATCTCAGAGAATTCATCAATTTTGTCAAATAAAACTACAATAGACCCATAATTCAGACTCAGTGCAATGTCTACAAGATGCTTAAGTAAAGCTAAAATTTTGTCATTACCTTTATCAACTACGTCTTTCATAGAAAGGCTATTAATTTCATTGATAGGAATCTCTTCGAAAATGGGTATAGTTGTTATTACATCATCATTTTCAGGTAATCCCATACTCTGCCGAACCACAGAAGAAGTTACTTTAATAGCTCCGCTAACAACGCCGTTTATTAACTTTAAATTCTTGTTAAAGAATTTAGAAAGTCCAATATTTCGTTTCTTTGTTTTGATTACTTTTGCCTGCTTCAAATAGTCTTCAGCTATTTCATCATCGTAGAACATCTCAACAAGATATGAAAGACGCTTTTTTTGCTCTTTTGAGAGAAGTTTGGCATCTTTTCGATTCTTATACAAATGCTCTGAAAGTCTCTTTGTTAACGACTGTACTATCTTATAAAGAAAATAGCCTTTATTGTTACTCAAAGGAATGCCCTCATAACGCGTAATAAGCAAAGGAAGAGTTCCATTGGCTTTTAAGTCTTCAAAAAGCATATGAATAGTAGCTGACTTGCCTAGTCCTCTTTGCCCAACGAGTATTCGACTATTTCCCTGTCTAGCGTTTGATTTTAATGCGTCATAATACCGGGGCTTAACGAATATACTACGCAAATCTTCTTCCTCTTCTGCGCTGAATCGTGCAAAGGGATTATCGCTAATGTTCTGTATCTTGCACATATGTTTATATTATTTCAAATTTTGTTAAAAACAATTACTTTCTTCCTACTAAAGCTTCCAACTCTACCTGAAAATATCCATTAAATTAATTAAGATTAAAGATTTATTGGCTACTTTATGGAGTGAAGAGCTAATATATAAAAAATTTCTTAACTAACAAAGAAGGACGAGAAAATATGATTGCTTAAAACATAAAATGGCATCTTTGCCTTATGAGGCTTATCTGTATGAGTTATTCTTTCAGTATATTTTGCTTTTGGACTTTAACCGCTTTATTTCAAAAGAGTAACTTATTACTTCAGACTTATAACAATTATATTTGTTAAATTTCTCAATGAGATGAAAGCGATAAGATTGAATTTTAAAATAAGTCAGCCATTAGTTCTTTAATATTACTGAAATGAACTCAAATATTTGTAGAAACAAAAATATTGTGGTAAAAATTGAACAATCATAATGAAATACCATACTTTATAGAAACAATATATTGTTTGTTATAGGTGAAATACGAACTCTACGAATAATATAATAGCATTTAATATCTCAACGTCCGATAATATGCCCAAAGCAGGTTTCAACAGAAATAAATCCGAAAACTTATTTCTGTAATCTATCATAAAATAAACTAAAACCGCTATATTTGCATATTATATGATATGTTGAGCTATGACAAAAAGTACAATGGCTACCAAGCTACCAAGGAAATTGGAGCAGAAGATGCAGACAGTAGGTGAACAGATTCGGCTGGCCAGACTACGCAGGAATCTTAGTATTGCTCAGGTTGCCGAACGTGCCACCTGTTCACCTCTTACAATTTCACGCATAGAGAAAGGTGTACCGACAGTGGCAATTGGTATTTATCTTAGGGTGCTTTATGCACTTCAGCTGGATGATGATATTCTTCTGCTTGCAAAAGAAGATGCAATAGGAAAGGCCTTACAGGATTTGAGCCTCAAGAAACGAGAAAGAGCATCCAAAAAAGAATAAGGAATTAAAAGACTCTATGTATTTGCTGATTTTGATTGGCAGAAAGAACCAAGACTAATTTGAGCGCTGACTTATGAATCTCTATTTGTGGCTTTGATAGCTATGGATTTTGCTATAATGATGAATGCTCAAAGATTACATATATCTATTTTTTTAGTGATAACTTGAACAGTTATCTTGGTCAGCAATACACAGTTTCCGGCAAGGATATTTTCGGATGTTTTTCTGATGTCCTTTCAGATAGATGGGGACGTACATTAATAAATCGCAAGGAGCAGATTTTGACAAATGGAAAATAGCGTTCGGTGTGCGACTTTTAATTAATGATTTATCGAATAAGATAATTAGGAACTACGGAAAATACAAAGAAAATTCCAAATATTTTAGAAAATCTTCAAAGATAAATAATGATTATAATAACCGAATAATATATTTATATGTTGTATTTTGACGAATCCGGATATACTGGACCAGATTTAACTAATGTAAGTCAACCTTACTTTGCACTGGCTTCTGTTAAGATGACTAATGATGAAATTGCGTGCTTAAAAAAAGATATAGGCTATTATGAATGGGGAAAGGAACTTCATTTCAAAAGCATGTATACTAATCCTCAAGGCAGAGCCATATTAGATAAAATATTTAATCATCCACTTATGGATGCAAATCATGTACTCCCATCATTTGCCGATAAGCGATACTGCATATATGCCAACATTGTTAATATATTAGTTGAAACTATGTATTATAACAAAGGAATAAACTTGTATGAAGGAGCTAAAAATCTAATATTAGCAAATGGCTTGTATTATTTTGCTATTCGGCATCCAAATAAGGATTTAGTGGCAGAATTCGAGAAAAATTTTGTTACAATGGTTAGAACACCATCTGTAGCATCCGTTGCGGATTTCTATAGAACTACAGATAAATTAAGAGGGGATACTGGTACAGAGTCTGGATTTTTTGAGATGCTGTCAGAGATACCTTTAACTATTCAATACATTAAAGAGGCCTTGCCTTATATGAAATTCTATATCGATTTGACAATACCATTATTTTCTGTATCAGTCCAAGAATGGTATAAAAGAACTGGGGAAAAAGAGGATGTTCTTTTTGATTCTTCTGAACCATTCTTTGCAAACAAAGAGTTTATGGAATACCTAAGAGATATGGATGTTCCTGAAACTGTTGTAGGATATGGCAAAGGAAAGCATGTTTATCCTTTACCAATTGGTAATATAGAAATAGTTAAATCTCATGAAGAGTTTGGTATCCAGTTGGCTGATATCTTTGCTAGTGCTTTAGTTTTTGCTCTTACGCCACGTACTGATAAATTCGTGAAATATCAAAATAAGATAAGGCAACTCCCTATTTTCCAAAATATTAAGCTGAATATTGCACCATCTTCAATTGATTTTATTGAGGAAAGGATGCAGGATACAGCAGATATTGATCCTTTAGATTTTCTATGCATGTATGGCAATAGCAAAAACACAAAACAGGACTAAAAATGTATAGATATATTATTAACTGAAATTGTATAGAATCTTTTCGATATAATAGAATTTATAGTCGAGTAGCCCGCCATAAATGAAGACTGTTTATGGCGAGCTACTTTTTAGATAAAGAAACGGTAATCGTATGTTACACCGTTATATTGTCTTAACAAGTTTCCCACCTGTGCCAATGTATTAGAAGTGTCAATTGTGGCAGGTAACTTTGTATATAGATTAAACGAGTTCCAGTTCATCTTTGTAAATCCTAGAATTTCTTTAGCAATAGTTTCCAAATCTCCATGCCCATAGTATTTGGTAATTTTTAAAGGAGCAGGAATACAACGTCCTCCTTGGTAGTATCTGCGATTTGACTGTATTGAGGGAACTACTCCATGTGTCCATAACAAAGCATTTCTCGATGATAGTTTAATGCACGTTCCTCTATCAACTGGATATCCATCTTCAAGAAATTGACCATACATAATCTTCTCTGCAATAAACTTTAAATCATATTCTTGAGTGATTGTGATCAAATCAATTTCTGATATTCCTGCTTGCTTTAATGCGTTTGTTATACCTTCAATCTCATCATTCTTAAAAGGGGTTCGTTTATGAATTACAACTCTTTGAGGTAACTTTTCCATAGCGTCTTGAAAAAGAGCCAGTATATCCATTCCAAATTTATAAGCTTCTTCAAAATTTAAATAAGGATTTTTCTTTTTGTCAAATTGAGGATGTTCAACTTTTGACAGTTTATATCTTAATCCCTGTCCTTGTGCATTGTATATATGACTACAGCCTAAAACAACTTCAGCTTTACCTGAATATTGCTTTTTTATGCTATATCCAATTCCTGCATATGCTGTATTTTGATCTAAGTCTGCAAGAGTCCAGGGAGTTCTTAAAGCTTTTACAAATAGAGCTAAAGAGAGCCACCATGAAATTTCACATACCATCTTGTCATATAAAGTCTTTTCTTCTATAAATTGGGTTGTGAATCTATGTTGGGCGGCAAACGCTTTTATGTAGTTATGCAAATCAAATGTTTCTCCATGATAATTGAATTGTCTATAGTTGCTCCATGAATTAGGTATAAATATTAATAGCACAATTCCTGGGAACTGTTCTGAAAGTTTTTGCCCTTCTGTACAAATAGTTTTTGCTAAATTAATGGCACTTTTAGGATTATCATTTATTGATACCCATTTTTCAGAATGTGTTTCAGGTATTTCAAGTCTACAGTTATAAATATTACTAAAACCAGTATAATGATGTACATAGTCAGATAATTTATCTGCGGAAATTGTAGAATTTAGTCTTTTTATAAATTCACTAAATTTTGAAGAATAAGAAGCAGGACAGATACTGCCAATACATACATCTTTAGGGAATACATCAAAATATTTCGCATCGAAAGGCCTGTATTTTGATAATCCTCTCATCGGATTGTCATCATATGCAGGTTTATTAATGTATGGATTTATAAATTCAAGCTTGGGTTCGTTAATATGTATGCCATGATATAATGTTTGTTTTATGTTGTATTCCTTTGGAGAATATATCGTTGTGTTACCTTGTCCGCAATGGTGTATCTCAGCATAACCACGATTGTTGGATATTTTAAAGATAAAACCACTTCGTGAATTAACAGGTATCTCAAAACTTAATCTTTTACCATTAAACATTATATTACACCATTCTTGTAATTTCTTCTCATATTGCTGATTTCTCATTTTATCCAAATATTCATGAGAGTATTGTTGTTTGATCTCCTTTTTTATTTGGTCATTAGAAATAAAATAAACTGTTGGAGTAATTGAAAACAAGACATATTTCTCTTGTGGGACAAATGATAATCCACATTCAATAGCTTCATGTATTGTTACATTATTTTTATTTGCATAAATTTCTTTTTTATACAACCTATAACGCTTATAATCAACACCTAATCCTGTAATCTGGGAGATTCCATAAAGTACGGCTTTGAGAAATAATTCTTTAAAATAGCTGTTTTTTTCTATTTCATCAATAGAAATATGAACACGTTCAATTTCACTAATTAAATTTTTCCCAAAAACTTCATTGATAGTAGATACAGTTGAGATGGCATATACTTTGTCTTTATATGGTACAGCAATAAGGGGCTTTTCTTTAATCTTTTCTCTAAGATATTTCCATCTGTTTTCATTCTTATCGTATGAAATTTGAAACTGAAATATTTCATCGGGAAATGTAGCAGGAATTAGATTACTTTTCAGATATTTTTTTGTACTTCCATCATGTATGGAAAATGGAGTTGTCGTATTGTCTATACTTATTACTTTAAGTATTTCATTGATTTCCTCTTGTTTATTAGAATCTTCGTTAAAACAGAATTTTACAAGAGATAACATAACATTATCAAATCCGTTTGTGTCAATATAAAACGCTTGTCTTCCAGCAGATCGAATAGTTTGAATTAAATCTGCTATTTCAGGTGTAATATCCTTGCCGTAGCCACACCAATACAATCTTCCCGCTCCCTTATCCGTAAAAGCTTCTTTCAAAGCAAACATAAGGGATTTATCTCTTCCACTATATCCTATGATAATTAAATTTTTGTCAACAAAATAACGTCGCAAAGCTGAAACAAATTCACTATTTTGTGAGTCTAGTTCTTTCTCCGTATTTTTGAGTGTTCTAAATTTACAATCTCCATGTAAGGCTATATAAAGTAATTCATTTGAACTTTCTGTCCTATATATACGATCAACGCAATCAAGATTTATAGCTATAGGTGTTATATTGGCTTGTTGTGCAGCTCTTTCCACGAGTCCATCGAAATTTGTACTCCAAACAGATTTTACAATTCCATATTTATTCAGCAGACATAACAATTTATATCCTACATATGGACTTTTCCCATTGCACAGGCTTTCAAAATATTTAGTTCTGTCCGCATCTATTGGATATGAAGCTTCGGCATAAAAAGAATATTCTTCTGGACTCCCCAATTGTGGATATTTCCCTTGCACATCTAACCATTTCTGAATGATGTCTTTACTTAAATCAGATTTTTTTGGATCTACTAATTTTTTTTGATTACCTGATAATGATTGATATATTAAAAATTTCCAATCCCATATACAATCATTTGCCGATTGAATACCAGATGAGATGGATGCACCGGCACCTAATAGGACACCAAATGACCCATCTAAATTTTGTTTGATTGATCGTAAAAAAGCATCAAATTCTAAATATAAATTTTCGGGCATATTCATATTTATATTATAAGTCGTTGGTTATCGTGATTTTATTATTTCTCGTATATCTGACTCACAGCCTCGGCTGTTTCTTTCATCATTTGTCGTAATGACTCAGGGGCAATAACCTCTATTTGTGCACCAAACGAACGGAGCAAAGAACGTAACTCATAATTATTTTGGACTTTTAAGGTTATCTTCCAATATCCATCTTCAAGAGGTGTTGTCACTGCTGATTGAGATTCATGAAGTGGCTTAGTCACAATATATCCAATGGCTTTATCACTAACCTTTAAAATGACTTCTTCTACAGGAGCATTTGAACGCGAAACGCCGACGATATCGCTAAAGTATTCTTTAAAATCTATTCCTTCAGGTTGTATTATGTATGGTTTAGATGTTTCCTTTACTCCTTCGATTCTATCAATTGCAAAGTTTGATAGATAATCCGAGTCTTTATGTTTGCCGATCAGAAACCAGCGATTATTATATTGTTTAAGATGATAAGGAGTAACAATTACAATTCTAGCATCCTTCCCAAATGGATGATATATAATTTCAATGACCCTTTTGTTAACAATTGCATTAAAAATGGGTTTATAGTATAAATCCATTCCTTTAAGATAGGGATTATGCTGAAAACTTACAACTGAATCCAGATTATCTCCTAATTTACTGGTCGTATATAGTCTTTTTTCAAGGTCGTTTAACCACTCAAATTGTGGTACTCCATCGAAACGTTTAAGAAGTATCAATGCATCATAAATCAAATTGAGCTCTTCTTGATTGATAGGTTGATTTTTGATGGAAGCCCCTTTAGTATGGTATCGGTAATATTTTCTATGCCCATCTCGAATGGCATCTATATCCATACCATATCCTTCTTCACTTTCAATGAATTTTAGATCTTCTTGTACTTGACGTTTTTTTACTCCGCAACCATCTTTCGTTTCTCCATTATACAGATAGAGCGCTTCATTGCAGGCATCTACTAAATCCTCAATATAGTAACGCCTAGACCAATTGCTCAGGCATTTATCTATAATCTGGTATCTTAACTGTGCATTCTTATTTGTTGGCATAGGCAATACTATTTATCAAACAATACAAAGCTAATTATGAACAATGCAGTCTTTCTGCATTGTTCATAATCTTTTATATTAAATCTTCTAATTTATCTACTATTGCAGCAATTTCTGTAGAATCAATACTTCCGTTCTCATGGTCAACTGTAGTAAATAAATTTACTCCTTCGATGTAACCGATTGATTTATAAAAATCTCGTTTCTTTTCCCATGATTCCTTATAGGCGGGATTATCTAACATTCCTAAATGTTCCCAAAGAATGGTATCTCCAGATGCATCTTCAAAAGTAAAATCAGGAATACATCGGCGGCCGTTATCTTCTATCATTCTTTCATATTCAAAGTCAATACCTCGTTCATATAGCATATTAGCAATAATTACTTCAGACTTGCTACGTACGATTAAACCTGGCTTTAAGGTTGTGTGAATCAATCCTTCCACATATGGAATGTTTGAAATATCTTCACGAACAGATGTAGAGAAAAGATTTGTATTTCGCTTAGCTAAAACTGACATCTGAGGTTTAGTATACTCGATTAACCACGATATATTATCTTGTATCAACAGAATTAATTTCTTTCTTGCTCGTGTTAAAGCTGTATAGATTAGTTCACGTGAAAGTATACGTCCGCTTTTAGGAAGAACAACCAACACAGTATCAAAATCGCTCCCTTGACTCTTATGGATAGTTATAGCATAAGCCAAGTCTATTGTATTATCAGCCTCATCCGACTTAGAAGAATAATATGAAAATCTCTTGTTGGGTAACCCGGTAAAAACGACTGTCGATTTCTTTTCCCTCTTATTTGCATAATTAACAAAACCTATTTGACCATTTGAAAGTTGACATTCTTCTTTACTCGTAGATTTCTTGCGTTCATTCTTTAATTGAATGACCTTATCTAGAGCAGATATGGTAATAGGAGCTATTTCTATTGAAAAATTTTTATTTATACCAACCCACTCTTGGAAATACGAATTAATCTGAAATGTTCCCCATACCGGATTTCTTACCGGAGATAAAACCTGAAATCTTTCAACTTTTGACGGATCATTTAAGGCTTTATTTACATCGTCAAGTCCTATAGATTTACGAATCTTATCGGATAAAGATTTACCTTCCTCTTCTGGCAACTCTTTTTCAATGGCCTCTTTCAAACAGTCTTTAAGGTCGTTTTCATCATTCCAAGTATAAACAGCCAAGTCATTATTAAGATTTCCTTTGGCAACTTGCTCAAAAATGAGATCGGAATTCTTTGCAGGTTTTTCTCCAGAAAACCATGATGCTAAAGTCAATATGTCAGAGTCTTCTGTATTAATAGTTCTTACAACATATCGCAATTTTGTTATTGCCGATCTTAAATATTCGTCTTTATTATCCTTTAGGTAGTTAAATAAGTCTGCAAATGGTCTGCCAGGGCCAATAGGAGGTAATTGAAATGGATCTCCAATTAAAATTATTCGATTAATGTTCTTTAAATCCAATGCTTTCATTAAGACATAAAAGTCCTTACATGTAAGCATGGAACACTCGTCAATAATGACATTTTTTGCTCCACAATATTTACGTTTTTCTGCATCTTCAGGAACATAAGGTGTCATTGTAGCCCAGTCAAAGAAACCCTGACGCGTCAGAAATTGCGCAATAGTTAGGGCTTGAATACCTGCTGACATGTTGCCTAAGCGAACTCGTGCTTTCCCTGTAGGAGCCAAAAGGAGCGTACCTTCTGCTTTTATTTGTGGCGATTTTAAGAAAGCTCTGACAACTGTAGTTTTGCCTGTTCCAGCTGGACCTGCCAGCACAGAAAGGCGCTTACTGCAGAACATTTCCAATGCCTTTACCTGGTCAGCCACAGCATTACGGCATCGCTCATTTGCTTCATTGTAATCATCAATAGATGCTTTAACGATCGTATTCCAGTCTTCTTTTACTGGTGATTTGACGTCCTTTGAAGCACGACCTTTGAATATCTTACGCAAATAATCATCAATTTCTTTATATTCCTTCAACTGCAATGCACACCTGTCATCAGTATTAAGGTATACAGTTTTTTCTTCAATGAACTCTTTGTTTGACATTAAATAATTATATGGCAGTTGATGATTGTCCGCAGCCAAACAATCTTTTATATATAACTCAATCTCGTTTGCAGAAATTAATGTATCACCATCACAGAGACTTGCCACAAGTTTTGAAATGATAAATGAGCGGATCCTTCTATTATCAATTACAGATTCCACTAGTGAAGGAGCTTTTGGAGTCCATTTCCCTTGAATCTTAGGGTCAGCCATTACGCCAAGATCAATCATTTCGGTTGTAACCGGAAGATAATTTTCAATAAGACTCTCCTCGCTGATAATATATGGATTATTTAATAATTCATCGTAGCAATCAGGACAATCAAACCACCATTTTATTACTTCCGAATTTATTTCAAAACGTGATAGCAGTTCCAACACTTGTCTTTGGTTACTTAGAGTATTTTTCCAAAGAATACGATAATGAGTAAGTTCACTTTTATATACGGAATCAGGAAGAGACAATTCACCTTTCATCAATTTATCAAAGGCTTCCCATGGATTATCTTTAACCCCACAATATCCATTATTTCGTAAATCCTGTTCAATTATAAATGCATAATTTACTCCTATTGCTGATAGAGCCTCGGCGAAAGCAGGGAACGGACCTATCATATCCTTCACCTTTGCAATTTGGGAATCTATCCACAAAATTTGTTGTTTCCAGTTTCCTCCAACCAGCCCATGTTTAATAACCGATTCCAAGCACTTTCTGGCAACATTAAGAATAATCAGCATACTGTGATTGCTAACATAATCACAACCGTAGGATAATTCATTAAAGATAATCTGGCTATTACCTAACTTTGGGATAGTAATTTTTATTTCATCAATTACTTCTTGTTTCGATTTACCTGTTTGGGCTTTTACATAGTCTTCATCAAGTGACATATATTCATGGTATGGCAAAAGAAATCCTTTTGACTTCTTCAAATCAGTTCTTATGCCATGCTCAAAGATCAAATCCCAAAAAGGATATGTATAATCAGTTGTTGTGTCATATGTTTGTACCGGTAAAACTTTGGTGATTTCACCTATACCAACAATTAATTTTGCATCTTCATCAATTGGATTACCACTTTTGCAATAAAAAACTCCGAGTGAAGTACCGGCCTCTATATTTAATCTAAAGTGATTTAATATTTCAAACTGCCTCTCTTTTCCATATACCCAAGATGTAGGAAACGGTGCAGTTTCATCATCAGACAGATTCGGATATTTATGATTCAGTTCTTCCTGATAATCACGAGAAAGATATCGGAAAGGTATTCCAAAAAAGCTATATGGTTTAAGTTCTATTGTTGTAGGTAAGAGCTTTGCATGTGGAGTCTCTCCAAAAGCATAAACATGTTTGAAGATTCTTTTATATGGCTTCTCATTCATAAAGCCACCATTCTCGCCAACACAAGCAGGTAATTGATCTTGTTTGAGAGAGTTCCAATCCTTTCCTGCATACGTTTCTTCTTTGTTCTCATCTTTTCTTTCAGATATATTGTGAAGCATCATGCAGAATGGATTATTTTTCGGACATTGACAAATAGTTCCATTCCATTTATTATCGTGCCAAGGCACACGGATTGATATATGTTTCATGATAATCGTCTTATTTCGTATTAATATTATTTCCTACAATCTTGGCAAACGCATCAGCACATTTCTTAATATCTTCATACTCTGCTAGTTTTTTGCCACTAAGGTTATCGTCTGTCCAATCCTCAATATCTTTTGCATACACATCTTTGATGGAGCTTTGTAGTGATTCTATTTTAAGAGGAACAGGAAGGTTATTTATTTGCATATCATCAATGATTCTTTTGAAATAAGCAAAATCACCTTCTATGATAAATCCCTTATCTGCTGCTATACGATAAATCGCAATCCAATGTCTTTGCTTGCTCAAAGGTGACTTTTTAGGATCATATCCAATAAACTGGCAAATGCTCTTTTTCAGAGTTGCGATTCGTTTTTCTTCTGGCCAATTCTTTACGTCCGCTTCAGCGACCAATTGCTGATCATCATTTTCTTCATTATAATATGGATGCAACTGAATTACTTTATGGACATAAGAATTTTCTTTGTGCACACTTTCTGACTTTTGTATTTCATGTCCATTCATTTCCAGGTCTGTAATAGATGAACCCGTGGAATAGAAATACATGGTTAGGATAATGCTGATTGCAGTATCAACTTCCTTTTCTGAAGCGGTAGGAGATATATGTGATTCACTGTTTCTCCAGCCTTTAATGAGCATAAGGTATTGATATAGCTGCTGCTTTCCTTCATCCGTGCTGTATTTCAGATTCCATAGACATTTGTGGGCATAAATCACGTTTTTCCAAGTTACATCTTCACCGGGATTTTGGGCAGGAACTTCATGGCCTTTCATCAGATAATACAATTTCTTCAGATATGCCTCAAACTTGGTGACTAATAAATTAAATGCCACAAACTTATCTACGATAGTTGCTCTCTTACCGTATAGATTGGTAAATGCCCGTTGGATAAACATGCCTACATTGTCCAAAGAGTCAATTGACGGTGTGTCTATCACATAGAATACGCTGTTTATAATCTCATCGATAGGACGCATTTGTGGAAGTACTGCGGTCAAAGTTGTTTTCAGAATGCTCCGAATATTATCCTTTATGACGGCCACGTCTACATGCTGTACTTCGTCTGTAATAACGTCTTCGTCTTGCGGCACCTGTTCTTCTTCGGATTGATAATTCTCTTCCATATTCAAGTACGCTTTCAGAATACGTTCTCTACAACTGCTGTCCAAAATAAACTCTCGAAGTAATTTGTCTGCTTTGGGAATAACCAGACGAGCTGGGACTTCTGTACCTTCTACTTTGGTAATGAACTCACGAGTTTTGGCCATGTTCAATGTCAGTTTCAAATTGTCAAACTGACTGAACTCATTCAGATTCTGTTCCGTTACATTACGACTCATGATGTGCTCCAGTTGACTGGCGTTTATACCGGTCGCTTCGGCCAGAATCATTACTTGTTTGTGCAATTCGCGGAATTGGTATTCTGCGATATAATCATAAATCGTCTTACCTGGCGACAGGTGTAAATCTCCACTTTGCAGGTCGTGTAGGATAATCATTGCCGTACGCTGATCCTTTTGTGAAAGAGATGCAAATGTTTTGTGCAACTCTTTAAAGGCTTCTTTGGTCAGTTCGCTTCCCGGACCGGACATATAGAGGTTCTTGATGAACTTCACAAACTTGGAGTTGATATATTCGGCATCAATCGTACCCGTACCTGTTTCTGTGATATAGGTGTCAATAGGATAGTCAAAATCATCTCTTTCCGTACTGCCCCCTCCATTACCTTCAAACAGTTCCCTGTATCGTTGCAGCAGAATAAGGTAAGTCTGTTCGTCCAATTCCATCTTGACGTAGGTATAAGTATCGCCATGCTGGAACTCATATTCATCCTTATCCCATGTGAATCCTTGCAGCTTGGCTGCTTCCAGCAGATGAGTCATCTGGCTGAAATCTTTGGCAAACATATTCCTGTCTTCTCTTGCTTCTGGCAATTTTGTAAAGTTTTCGATTTTTTGTGCCTGGAATATATCCCTTATGTGCAAGAACTTCTGGTTGATATTTGTCAGATTACTTTCCAGTTTATCGACAAAAACACCTAACGGCCTGTCCACATATACATCGAGTGCATCATTGATATTCTGCTCCATGGTGTAAGGGAAGGAGTAATAGCGGATAATGCCGAAAGGCTTGTCCGGACCAAACAAGCGGTTGGTACGTGAGAACGACTGGATAATGTCCACATATTTCATTACCTTATCCACATACAGCGTATTTACCCATTTGGAATCATAACCTGTCAACATCTGCGAAACTACAATAAGCAAGTCTATCTGCTGTGCGTGATCATGTTCTATATTGAGGTAAGGCTTCTTATGTGCCAGTCTTTTGGCCACATCCTTTTTGTATTTGGCGTAGGTGGAAAGCTGGAATGTTGTTCCATATTTCCGGTTATAGTCATCCAGCATCTCCAGCAAGGCATCTTCCTTGGCGATTCCGCCATCAGAATTGTCTATGTTGTTGTCGAATACGGCCACCACATTCAGAGAAGAATATTGCTCCTTGAATATCCGATAATAAGCTATTGCCTCAGGTATATTCTTTGTAGCTAGAATGGCGTGGAATTTACCGTTCTTGCTCAGTTTATCCCTTCCGCTTGCGATGTCGGCAGCAACAGCCTGATGATGAACAGGCTGCTGATACAAGTCTTTAGGCAGATAATGTTCTATTCCGTGTAAGGTTTCATCTCCTTCCTTATAAGTGTCCGGCATCTTCAGTTCGTTCATGAATCGGTTGTAAACAACCATTTTCTGCTCGTCATTTTCAATCTCTTCAATGCTATTTACCTTCAGTTGAGAGAATGCCACTTTTTCGCGAAGCTCATTGTCATCGTAGGTTCTTACCATATACGGATCGAATCCCAATACGTTGTGGTCAGGGATTCCATTGGCGATGGTGTATTTATGAATCATGTCGCCGAATATGGTTTCGGTCATGATTTCATGCTTGGCGTTTTCTTTAAACACCGGTGTGCCCGTGAAGCCGAAAAGCAAAGCTCTTTTGAATGTATTCTTGATACCTATCAGCATATCGCCGAACACACTACGATGACATTCGTCTATGATGAATACCAGTCGTTTGCGGTCTATCAGATCAATATCGTCCTGCGAAATATCTTTCCCGGCCTTGATGTTCGACATCTTCTGAATAGAGGTCACAATCAGGCGGTCGTCGTTATCCGTACTTTTGAGTTTGCTCAACAGGATGGCTGTATTCTGCGTATCTTGAATCGCTTCGTCTTCTCCCGCAAATCCACGATATTCGTCCAACGATTGCACGCTCAGCTCGATGCGGTCCAATAGAAATACCACTTTGTCGGCATCGCCGGAATTGGCAATGAGTTGTGCCGATTTGAAACTGGTCATGGTCTTTCCGGAACCAGTGGTATGCCACACGTATCCGCCACGATGCTGGTGGGTATCCCAGTTGGTCTTATGCGTTATGTCGCTGATTTTACTGGCTGCAAAATACTGATAGCTGCGAAGTACTTTCAGTGTCTTGTCCTTATCGTCGGCAATAGTATAATAACCAATTAGCTGATGAGCCATGGGGATGCTGAGCAAGTCGGATACAATTCGTCTCCAGTCTCGTATAACGGTGTTGTTAAAGTCTTCCCAATGGAAATAGAATTCCGGCTTGAAATTCTCTTCTTTCCCCGGATTGGCAAAATAGAGTGTTTCTTCCGGTGTCATGGCTACAAAAATCTGTACCATCTTAAAGATACCGTTGCTGAATACGCCTTCGTGGGTATAACGCTTAATCTGGAAGGTAGCCTGACTCACATCTACTTTTGAACGCTTCAGTTCGATATGAATTACCGGCATGCCATTGATGAGCAACATCACATCGCCCCGTCGGTCACCGCCCAACGGGTGCGAAGCCTTGAAACGAGGTTGTCGGGCAATCTGATAGCGACTCTGTCCGGCACTGATTTCACGTGCATCGAAAATCTTCAGATAAACTTCCTTGCCGTAATTGTTGGTATCGGCGGGGTTGTCGCGTTTGATGCATACCTGTCCGCCATTGATAAACATATTCATGGCGTATGGGCTGTCGCACAGATTCACCTGATCGATGATTTGGCGCATCTCACTTGCGGTAAGCGGACAATTGCCCAATTTATTGATGTCTCTGTTGTTGTCGAAGAGAATCTTGGCCCAGTTCTGAATCAAATCTTCTTCTGTGGGTTGTACAAGGACTTCCTTTTCCCAACCATGATGGGGGAGAAGGTCAACCAAGGCTTGTTCAAACTGACTTTCCTTGACGAAATATTGTATGTCGTTTATATTATCCATATTTACTTCCTTAAAGGTTTGAATGATATTTATACAAACATTTTATCCAGACAAGCTGCCTTGATTTGTTTTAACTTCTCAAGGCGCTGGGTTTGGAGAGAGATTTGTTTATCAAGATTACAGAAATAGGATGCTATTTTTTGTTGTTCTAGTTTTGAAGGTATAAAAAAATCCATCTCTTTAAACTCATCAAAACTTATTGTACGGCCATCTCTAATTCCGTAAGTAATAAGTTCTAATCGTTTTATAAATTCTTTAGATGTAAAAATATATTTCCAGAAATAATCATAATGAAATTCCTTATTTTTGAATTCCATTACAGTATATGCAGGAGATACAATTCCTTCAATATTAGAATGAGCAAATCCTCCTTGAAATGATCTCAGATGTATAATAAATTGGCCTGGTAAAATATGTTTATAGGTCGTTTCATTTGATTTATCATGAAATACCTGATATCCAATATCACTTCTTTTAACCATTCCTTTATCTTGAGTAGCTGATAAAACGGGTAAATCAGGACGATTTCTTACGTTTGTTGTTCTAAACACTTCGCCAGCTGTGACGAAATCCCATTCTCCTTCAAATCCTTTAAATCTTACTTTAGGTACAGTTTCTCCTTCTTGTGGGAACATAGATTGTAGGCTTGCCGCCTTTATTCGTTTTAAAGACGCAAGTTTCTTTGAAGTGGTTTGAATTAATGAGTCTAATGATTGGAAATAGGATGCTATCTTTTGTTGTTCTGTATAAGATAATGGTATATGCACTTCACCAGATAGGGCCGTTTCATCACTAATATTAATAGTGTTTTTTGCACCTTTATTTATGAGAGGTAGAAGGTATTTATTAAGTCTGAAATTAGGCTCAAAGTAAACACTGATATAGTTAGGATCGAAGCCCTCTTTAACATCGTATATTGCATATAAAACTGAAACTATTCCTGGTTTGTTGTTATTTACTTTAATTATTCCAAAAGGCTTTAGCTTTAGGGGAGACTTTGTATATACTATCTGCCATTTATTCAAAATTTTATAAGTGGATATATTGTTTCCTGTATAACTTCTACCCAAATGCTCTATCTGATTTACAACGCCAAATTCATCAGAAACAGAAAGAGCGTCTTCCTTTTTATATTCTAATTTGTTATTTTTTTTATTACTAACTGATAGGCACTTCTCAAGAAGAACATCACTATAGTAATCACAGAACTCCTTAAATCTTATCTCCGGCACATTCATACATTTACTTCTTTTCATCATTAATCAACTCATTAAGCCCCAAAATCGCAAACTCATCTCCGGTCAGTTCATTAATAAGACCTGACAATTCTTTTTGAGATTTTTCCACGTCCTCATTCAAATGCTTGTAACTTACGGCATACTTTTTCCCTAATGCACACACTTTATCTTCAAAAGTAGATAAGACCTCAGCGAGCGTTTCATCAATACCATAAACAATAGGATCAATCCATTTTTTATGTAGGAATAGAGAAATATCTTCGTCTGAAAGATTTTCTATCGCTTTTACAGTTTTGTCGATAAGAGTCTGCTTGGCTTCCTTAATTTGTTTGTTCTTGTTTTTCTGTTCCTCCCAGAGTTTGACAATCTTCTTCAGTTTCTCTTTAGTTTCTGCTTCCACCTCATCCTTCTTGGCTTTTGCTCCCGCAGTAATGGCTTTCTTATCAAAGGCATTTTCCTTTTCACTATCCAAATAAGCCTCAGACTCCTCTTCCGAGAAGTTTTCACGGATTTCATCCAGTTCACCGGAGATCTCTTCTACTCGCATCTGCAAATCGGCAATTGCTTTCAAATCGTCCTGAAATTTCTCCTGTTGTACCAAGTCAAAAGGAATGATGCGCCCTTTCAAACCATCTGGCACTTCAATTTCTTCGTCGCCTTTCTTTACCAGTTTATAAGCAGGTTCTACCACTCTTACCGCTTCAATGCCTTCCTGCTGTATGGTCTCAATATCGTTGGTAATGCCCTGCCAGTTGTCAGCTAACGCTTGATAGGCTGCATATCGGTCGATGAGAGGCATCCCATGCAAACGGGCAAAAATATCATCGGAAATAGCATCCAACTCTTTCTGGGGATTTGCAGTCGCTATCTGATCAATCAGCCGATGATGAACACTATCGGCAAAACCTCCGAAAGCCTGTGCAAACATCTGCTGGAAGGCTTTTACGTCTGCATTCTGTTCTATAAACGATTGAGTATCTTCGGTCTTCAACTGTGAATAAGGTTTGTCTGCATCCGCAATAAACAATTCTTCGCGCAAAGAAGGGAATGTGTCCCAATATTTTTGAAGTTCATCAATCTCGCTGTGAGGAATGCCTCCGAACATGGTGGCATAGATGTCGAACTTCTCAACAGGATCACTGGAATCTACATAACGAGGGATGTTCAGATTGTAACCGTTTTGACGGATTTCATCACGGGACACTGTACGGGAATATCCGGGAACTGTTTTACGGTCGCGTACCGTATCGGCAATACGTTTGATGTCACATTCGCGCAGCTTGTTGTTTTTTCCTTCCTTGACAAAACCCTTTGAGGCATCGATAATCAACACGTCGTCATTGTCACGATGCTGTTTGAGCACCATGATGAGGGTAGGGATACCTGTACCAAAGAAGATATTGGCCGGCAGTCCGATAATGGCATCGATGTTGTTCTTCTCAATCAAGTTGCGACGTATTTTGCCTTCCCCTTCACTATTTTCATCGGCATCACCACGGAAGAGAACACCGTGAGGAAGTACAATTGTCAGGATACCGTCTGGTTTAAGGTGATGGAGTTCATGAAGCAGAAAGGCGTAGTCGGCTTTGCTTTTAGGAGCTACACCATAATCCTTAAAACGCGGATCCAGTTCACGGTCGTTGGCATCCCACTGTTGCGAATAGGGAGGATTGCTGACAACAGCATCCACGTAAAGCGGTTTTCCGATATCTCCACCGTCAGTCTGCAAAGGCCAGTCCTCTTCCAGAGAGTCGGCACAACGAGTATTGATGTTGTCTGGTTTGATACCACGCATCACCAGATTCATACGGGTCAAGTTGTAGGTGTTTTCCTTCAGCTCCTGCGCATAGTATTTCACCTTGTTCTTGTCTTCGATATGACGCCCAACCGATTTACCGATGGTAATCAGCAAGGAACCTGAACCGCTTGTAGGGTCATAAATTTCAATTTTGTCTTTATTCTTATGGTGTTCAGCCACAATTTCAGACATCAAGATAGCCACCTCGTGAGGCGTATAGAACTCTCCAGCCTTTTTCCCGGCATTGGCTGCAAAGTTACTGATAAGATATTCATATACATATCCCAGCACGTCATAGTCCTGACGACCGTCTGTGGGAATGTCCTTGATTAGCTTGATGAGATCCTTAATGGCACGTGTCTGCGAGGCTGGGTTCTCACCCAGTTTTACTCAGGCCAGCCTGTAAAGTCTTGAAGATGTTCTCGTAGACATGTTTGTAATGAGGGCTAATCAGACGGTCGAAACTGCTGAGTGCTCCGCTCAAGTCGGCTACACTAAATTCAGAATTGGGCTTCAGCCAGGTAGCAAACAGATTTTGGTATTCAATGAAGTAGCCAATGTTGTTTCTGCAATACTCCATCATCATAACTGCTTCCTGATTCTCATGATCTTCTACAAGTGTCACAATATCCTCATCAGTCCATCCGATACTGTTCAGATAGTTCACCTCATTGTCTGACAGAAATTTATAGAAAATCAAGCCAAGAATATAATCTTTGTATTCGTTGGCTTCTATCTTGGAGCGCATCTTGTTGGCAGATGCCCATATCTTATTGGCAAGTTGTTGTTTGTTCATAAAATCAATTTTAAAAATAGCTTACTCTATGTGTGAATATCATAAGCAAAGATGTAAATAAAGAATGCAGACATTCTGCATTTATTGAGAATACTTAGTATATAGGAATCTCATTCATCAGACTCTCTTAGCAGGTCCTTAACCTCCACGTTAAGTACTTTAGCTATTTGAAATAGCATTTCCAAACTAGGTTGTGCCGTATTGGTACACCATTTGGAGATGGTAGCAGGATCTTTCCCCACTTGCTCTGCCAGCCATTTATTGGTCTTTTCCTTCTCGGCGAGCATCACTTTGATTCGGTTTATTTTTTTGTTGGGCATATCTCATCTTTAATTAACAATAATACAAATATAATCCTTTTGCCTAAAAGAGCAATTGAGTTTTAATTAATAATTAGATGTAGAAGGAATTTTTATTGCGTATAATTCAATTTTTACGGTATTATGGCCGAGAACAATGCATCTAAGAGATTTTGATTAAGATAAATTGTTTACTTTTGAAGTATAGACAATCTTAAAATTGATTTTTATGAATGATAATATTGAATATGAGAAATTTACTCAAGAGATTTATAATGAGATTTTGAAGAATTTGTATGTAAAGAATATAGATGTTAAGCATAATGTGAAATTGACTGGAAAGTCAGGCCAGAAGCATCAAATAGATGTGTACTGGGAATATCAATATGATAATACCACATTTAAGATTGTAATAGAGTGTAAGAATTATAACCACACAGTATCTATTGGTAAAGTGAGAGACTTTTTTGGTGTTCTTTATGATTTGGGAGATGTCAAAGGTATAATGGTTACCAGAAAGGGTTATCAGGAAGGTGCAAAGAAGTTTGGTGAGCATTACAGGATTGATTTAATGGAATTAAGAGAACCGGAAGAGGGAGAGGCTATTGTTGCTGAAACCACATTAACTATTGATAGTCCTGTTAGACATAGACTTTTTCAGGTTGATGAAGATTGGGCTAAAGCACATGATTTTAATATCCAATTATATAAAAAACGACTGGACTGTTTGAGTCTTTCGCCTAGTAGCAACAAATGGATTAATGCAACCCATATTCCTTTAACAACTAAAGAAAATAAGATTAGAAATGCAAAAGATGAGATTATTACAGATATACAGAAATTAGAAGAAGAATTACCTGAAAATTGCGAACAAAATAAAGACTATGTATTTCCATTTGACGATGCTTATATAAAAACAGATTGCGGAAATATCAAGATTAAAGAAATCAAGTTTGAATATGAGAATCATACAGAAACAAAACAGATTAAAATTGATGCACAAAACATAACCAAGGCAATACTTAAAAATACGATTAGTAAGGAGGTACAGTTAATAGGGAAAACATATATGGACTATAAGTCCCAAATGAAGTAGTTTGTTCTTTACTTTGTTGTATGTTATTTATAAAAATTCGGACTGAATAATATCGAAGGACAACTGTACTTTCCCTCTCTATTAACGGCAAATAATGGATTTACAAAATAAAAAAGGAGAGAAAAACCTCTCCTTTTTTTAAAATCCACATTACACCTCCAACTCCTTCAACGACAACCCATAATTATATTGTCTGAAAAATCCTCTGTGGATAAGTTTCAGACCAAGGGTCTGATAATACTTGTAATCATCATCTTCGGTGCAGAGGTATTTGTACCCATAGCGCGGGGCGTACTCCTTGAAGAAGCGGGCAAGGTCTTTCAGATTTTCCTGTTGGTTTCGTTTGAAGTTGCTGCGCACAATGATAATGCTCCAGTCGGGGATGCTGCCAACGCCGCAACTGTATTCCCAGAAACGGATGTATAAATCCATTTCGCCTACATGGACAGAAACACAAATGCCGTTGGCGTTGTGTATGACGGAACAACAGTTTCTGTAACCGAATCTCTCACACAAATAGAGATTGAAATCATAAATAAAATCGGAATAGTTCATAATAATTTGAATTTTGATGGTTAATAAAAAATTGATTATAGACTGAAACCTCGCTTGCGTTTCGGTTTCTTTTTCTTCTTTTTAAGCCGGTTGGCCTGTATCGCTTCCTCCGTATCATAATCCGTAGGAGAGGGTGTGAACAATCCCACACTGATGCCGGAATGATTCTCCTGCTGGTATTCATGCCGAGGTTCCTCGCGTATGGTTGCTGCCTGTACCTGACGGTTCATGGTAGCGGAAAGAGCGTTATATCTCAGTTCCTGGTCGATGTTCAGGTAACTGAACTGACGGTCAATCTTGGAACCGCTAAAGGTCAGTTGGTCACATGTGAACTTGACACCTTGCATCTCTCCGGTCGTGCGACTTAGCTTCCATTGCGTATCAATTCCGTATTTCCGTAAGGCCAGTCTCAGCTCACTCCAGCTTCGGGCGTTCGGAACCTCTCGTTTCAAGGCATGATAGATAAAATACTTTACCTTGTCATGATGACGTAACCGCATGAAATTGACATGCTCTTTTCCTTCGGCAAAATGCAAACGGTAACGGGCTGTCAGCATCTTGCAGACCTTTTCATTCCGGTAGCGGTCGTTCTTGTCGCTGATGGTGCGTCCGTCATTATCCACACGGTTGTAAACGATATGACAATGCGGATGATTACGGTCGGTATGCCGGGCGATGATGAATTGCGTGCTCACGATTCCCATCAGCTTCATATAGTCATGGGCGATCTTTAGCATCAGCCCATCATCATCACGGATGCGATCCCCGTCCTCTGCGGAGAAGCTCAATGATATATGGCCGACCTTGTTCTTGACCTTGTTGTTCAGTAAAGTCTGCAACTCGAATTGTTCCGCTATTTCTTCAGGCGAGCCGTAGACACCAACCGCTTTCAGCAGGCGCGATTTATCTTCTTTCAGCACATAGTTTACGCACCCGGAAAACGATGTACCCTTGACAATTTTACCGATCATCCTTGAGCTGTTTTATGAGTTGTGAAATCTGTTGAATGGCGGTACTGCACTCATCGGCCACACGATAAAAACCGTAAGCATTGGCTCGTCTGGCAAGCTGGTTCAGATTTGTGCTTTCGCCAATCAGTTTTCGGATGATGTCAAGATTTTCTCTTGTAATCCGTTCGCGCACCGTACCGTGTTCGATGAGTGAACGCACTACTTCGCTTTGACTGCGTTTACTGCGTCGGCTGAGTGCTCTGAGCCAGCCGAATTGTTCGTCTGTAAGACGGATTGTAACTGTATTTTTCTTGTCCATAATATTCGCTTTTGAGATTAATAATTGTGACCATCGGGAGCTGTCTCACCTTCTTTTGAGGTGAGCAAGTGGCCGGGAAATGTAATACACCGGCATAAACTTGCTCCAGTGAAAAAGGAGTGAATCAGACATCTGACAATCATCGTTTGAAAAGTCCTTTCCGAGTATGTTGAACCGTTGCTGAAAGCGGTGCTTTCTCCACATTGACAAGCTGTAAATCGAAAGTTTCGACCAGCGTTTTCAAGGCCGGATTCAACGTGATAAGACGATTGAAAATTGCGTCCTTTGTCTCTTCTCTCAGCAGAAAATCGGCAATGTCATAACCTGCATCACGTTCTTCTTTTGTTGCGTTTCTTTCCATAAAATCGAAAAGAGAAACCTCTATTCCCAGGCTCCGGATCATCTCCATTTTACTGTTCCAATAGTCGGTCGCCCCCAGGTCGGGGAAGAGCAGAACACGTCGGTTTCTCAATACGCTCATGGCATCCCGATTAAACGCTCCATTCTTTCCACCCGAAGCAATCCAGAGGTATTGTGGCAGGTAAAAGCTGGAAATCAAAGCGCTTTTCTCACTCTCCACAAGGGCAACCGGACGCTGCTGGTCGGAGGACAAAAGGTGCTCACCAAACAGGCATTGCCGGAGATTGAAATTCTCTTTCTTCAGAAGGGAATGTACCCACGTGATGTAGTTGTGCGGCTTTTTAATCCGTCTTCCGTTTTCAGGATTGTAGAGCATCACTTTTCCGGTGCGTACCCGTCCGGAAATATCCACCTGCCAGAAGACCGTAGCTCCCGGCCAATGCTTCGAGGTTCCTACATGGTAGCGCAACATTAGCTCTTCGGTAGCCTCCTGTCCGAAATGGAAACTCAGGAACTGAAACAGCTTGTTCGTGTGATACAGTTTCAGGGACTGCCTCATGATTTCCGGCTCAATGAATGAAGGCGCAGGAGGCAGACTGATACGTGGCTTTGACATCGGCGCAAACTCTTCGCTCAATCGCTCTTTGGCCATCGGGTTCTCGTCAAAATACATTTTGGGCGTATAGTTGTAGCCGCACTTCTGTTCATGGTTGCATCGCCCTACATAATCGGGAAAGCTGATTTGCTTCTCCGTATCGATGTATTTGGCGAAACAACTTTTGCGGTGGCAGTTCGGGCATGTGTGCCGGGTGCTGACACCTTTGTATGGTTCTAATGTGAATCTGTAGTTCATTTTTCTTTCTGTTTGGATGTTACTATGCACATTTTCGCAACTTCACACCCCCCTCGGTTGCGAAAATGTGCGTAGTAACAAGGTTATTTACTGTATTCTCCATGATTCTCTTTTCTGAATAATGTTCCGATGTGTCGTTTTAGAAACATCTTGAAAGCATGCTCTTTCATCCCGTAACTTTCAGCAATGCCGATACCTTCTGCAGTTGTAAATCTCTGCGGCAGGTTCAGATAGATGTTGCGGTGCAATTCGCTCAACTGTTCCTGACTAACGGCAGTCTGCATTTTTACGGCTGTAGTCCGAAAATATTCAGTCAGCAGGATGGCACGGTTCACGCTTTCAAGGTCAATCGTACGTTTGTCGCACTCTCCACAAGTCCATCGGGCAAGCTGGATAATCAGACAAAACCGGATAATGTAGATTTCCAGTTTGCAGTAAATACCGACCAAAGCATCATTGGTTTCCATATCACATTGGCGGGCATTTTCATGCTGCCAACCGTAAAGTCGTTGCTTGGCATCTTCATCGAATGGTAGGCATTGAGGCTGCAACTCATTATTCTCGTCATGCGAACAATCCTGAGCAATCAGCTTGTCTATAATCTGTTGCCACTGGATTTCCAGTTCTTCAGAAGTTTCCCGGTCGTTCCATCTGCTTTTCAAGACAGATTCAGGCATTACGAAAAGAATACGGTCAATAAAACCGTTACTCGAACGCTCGCCCTTGACCAGTTCGCCCAGAATCTTCTTTTGGATGGTACCGATAACAGAGATATAGGGACGTTTGATAAAAATGGAACTTTGCGTACTCTTGCGGTCTGAAATCGTGGGCTTGGCATTGAACACCGAAAGCCAGAACTGTTCTTCCGAACCGTTATTATAGCGGTTGAAGTTCTTGAACCAGGCAGACAGTTCGTCCGACCAAAGGCAGAGTCCTCTGGGATTTTGGGCATGTATCAGGCTCAATCCTTCGGGAGTGATATCCGAAACAAGAAAGCGTCTGCGCACGGGAGCCTGCGGAAACTCATCCAAACCGGCTTCCATGCGTTCCTTTTTGCTCATGGACATAGTGCGTTCATACTCGGCATACAACTTCTGATATTCTTGATTCTGACAATAGTCGTGCTCGATAAACGGCTGGAAAGCGAAACTCAGCGGATGACTTTTATTGGCTCCAGGGCGTCCAATCAGTGCCATATACAGAATGGGACTTTCCAGCCAGTTGCGCTTCACCTGTACCAGATGGGAGTTGCCAATCCCCACGGCAATAGCCGCAAGGATAGCCGCAGCAACATAATCCACGGGATAGCCCTGACAATCGTGCAAACTGCTGATGATACGCTGAATCCTGATAGGAAAGACTTCTATCGGGAACTCACCACCGGACATTTTGGCTCCGATGCGTACAGCCTCGCCGATAATACCTTCTGCTGTTAATTTGGAGGTTTCCATAGCCGTGCAAATCAAAAGTTATAGCCTCCCTTTGGTTTGCGCTTCGCTCCATGTACTATCTCCGCTGCCTGTTCCTGAAGTGACATGGCCCGCATTTGCTTGCGTCCGGTCTCAATCCATTGCAGCAACTCATCTTCATAGAAGTAGAGTTTCTTTCCTCGTTTGTAAGCCGGAATCAGTCCTTTACGAGCAAGCGTGTAAATGGTAGGTTTTGCCTTTCGTGTGATTTTACAGGCTTCGTCAATTTCAATAAGACGATGCTTGTCGGAAGAAGCCTGCGGTTGCAATGCCGCCACCATCTGCCGGATTTGTTCCATCTGTTCTGTGAGATAACCTACCGCCTGCGGCAGCTTATCAAAAGTGATTTGTTCGTTTGCCATACGTACTCGTTTTTAATTGTTCGCTGGCAAAGGAAATTGGTGTTTTGATGGTGGAAAATATCACCGGAATATAACTGAGTAATAAATAAATTATGATATTTATTGGATAATTCAAATAAAACTATTATTTTCCCATTTGCTAAGAAGTTAAATATAAAGATGTTATGATTAGACATACACATTTTTCAATTAGTGGTAATACAATTGAATGTATTGTATATCTTGAATGTTTAAAAAAGGTTGGTAATAATGTTTTTGATGTCTATATAGATTTTCGTCAAATTAAAGATCTAAATCATTTTGTACAATCTAATCCTAATAATCAGATTTTTAATAAAATTGGTCCAACCTATATTGAACTCCTATCATTAAAAACAAATAAGAGATTATTGACAGGATGTTATTATAAATTAAATATTGATTTGCTTAATAGATTTGATTTTGTTGAAAATACGGAATCTTTATTTATAAAGCGTTCCTATAATTTAAACAATATGCAATATCCTGGAGTTGACACTGAAGAGATTTTACAAAAACATACTGTTTTGGATCCACAAGAACTTTTTCGTAATAAAATAAATGGTCAATTCACAATAGAAGAATTACATAATTATAATTTAAAATTATGTGTTAGAGATGTTGGACAAGCAAATTGGAATGAGTTAATAGATAATAATATTGTAAAATATGTTTATGACATAGGAGCAGAGCTACATTCTAAAATCGATGATGTAAAAAAGCTGTTTTATGAACGTGTTGACGATTATAAACGAGATAAACCAATATTAGTATTATCTCATTGGGATATAGACCATATTCAATGTATGTTATACGTTGATATTCAAACAATAAGAGATTGTTTTAGTAAATGTATTTGTATAGATATGATGAAGACTATAACATCTCTCAAAATTTATAATAATATTCTTAAGGCCTTGGGAAAAGATAATGTATATTGTATTAGACCTGCTGATCGAACTAATGGAATAACAATGCATTTATGGAATAGAATTGGCAATATTGCTTTCTATAAAGGGGAAAAAAGTAGAAATATTAATTATGCAGGGTTATGTATGTTTGTTTCAGGTAAAATAAAAAGTGCAAATTTTACAGGTGATATAAAATTGATACAAGCTAAATATGTTTATGATCAAGAAAAGGAGTTTAATTCCAATACTATAGACGGACATATATTAGTTGCTCCACATCATGGAGGTGATTATGGGAAGAAAGCTCGTAGTTATTCGCAACCTACAACAGATGTTGTAATCTCTGTTGGAGCAGGAAATAGTTATGGTCATCCTGAAAAATATATGTTATCTTATTTGCAAGAACTTTGTAGCAACAACATTAATAGGACTGATAAAAACGGGGATGTAGTAAAAAGTATATAATGTGTTATATTTACTTTGCTATATTCATATCTAATTTAATTTTGCATACTGATTCTGTGTGAGACATTTTACGCTCAATAGTTGAGATTTCCAAATCGCGGAGAGTGTGGTCAAAGACATTTTTAATGAATGTGGCTGTGTGAATGCGCTTTTTGCTGAACGCTTTACCAATATTCCATCCAAAGTGCATTATATCAACGCTTTTAAGTTGTGAGTCAACCTTTACAGGCGATATCTTTTGTAAGGTATCGCCTGAGCTATATTCTGCGACATATGCACATAGACGGTTGAGGTCTTCTTCACTCATATAGGCAACCATTGTTTGCTTCGTATAGTTGAGAACCTTTTCCAATTTGGTTTGAATAGCGCGATTCTTTTCTGCAATAGCATTGGTGCGCATGACTTCATATTCTGAAGGTTCGGAGATTGTTTCTTCAGTGGTAGGAGCAGACTCAATGACATCAGGTGTAGCTTGGTTTGAATCTTTGATTGTAGGGGCTTCCGGAAAAGAAACGGCGTCATTGTTATCTTTCATCTTTTGAAAAGCAGAGAAACAAAATAGAAAAGCTTCTATGCGTGGCAGCAGAAACTGATTGAAAGTTATCTGCAAACTGGAATATAGTGCTGTCAATACAATAACCGTTGCAAAAAATGCAACTGTACTACTGAAGTCATCAATACCTTTTGATAAAACAAATTGGCGGATTAAAATACCAAAGACTAGAATGACTCCAAACACCAAGGAATAAAGTGCTATATATTCTGCTTTTTTCTGATTCATGATGATATTTGCTAATTGTTCAGCTACAAATATATAGGATTATTTTTTCAAAAAATCAATAGTATTGGCCTACTATGGCCTTTTGACAATAGATTTCATCAAAAGACATAATATTACACACTAATAATCAATGAATTGTAATTATTTCAATTTTTAATGAGACTTTTATAAGAACTATACTAATTCCTGATAAAATTATTATTCTAATATTCGATTAGAGATAATATTTCTTTTGTTAGATGCTAATGTTTGGCTATAATTTAGTATCTTTATGAAACTATAAAATAGAATTATATGGCAAATCATTATAGTACATATTTCAATATTACGCATGAAGATTTAGTTAATAGAGGTGTATATAATGCATTTCTAGATAAGGATTCATTACTCCATATAGATCCATTATTATTAAAAGATTGTACAATTCCTGAATTTAAAAATGCTTATGAAGATTTTCTTCAATATTTTAGAGGTTTTGTTGCATTAACTAATGCAGCTAGAAGTAAATCGACTAAAGATAAATTTTTTAAAAGGATTGTAGATAGATACACATTAAAAGAAATTTCAAATACTGGATTAGGTTATTCAACGGGAAATACACGTGGAAGAGGTATAAGTGGAGCCTTGTCTATTCAATTAGCAGAAAGCACATACGATATTATAAAAGCAGGAATGACAGATCCTGAGATCTTTTGTCTGATGCAATTAATTGAGGATAATATGGGGCCGGATAGAATCAGTGATATGACTATTTCTATTTTACATGAACATTTTCTTGCATATACCCAACGTATTAGTGCAGAATTGAAACTGCCGACAAAACTATATAGATATTCATACGATTTATCGTTCAATGTACCATTTTATCAAAATAAACCAATACTATTTATTCCGACACAGTTCTTATGCGATTTACCATATGCTATAGACTATGATGATATAGATAGAGTTTGTGATTACAATAATAGATTGAAACAGAAAATAGCAAGTATTATAGGTGTTTGTTGGACAGAATGTCTTAAATATAAGAAATCTGATTGGAAATCTTTAATTTGCAACAATAGAGATTGCTATGATGTTGCAATTGAGTATTTTAAGAAAATTAAGGGAATACCATATGATTTTAATGAAGATAGAAAAGGACAATATAAAGATATATTACTGGCTGAATTATTAAGTAAAGTCCCATTTTTATGCAATATTGAAAAATCTAAAAACATAAAAGAAGAGGTTTATGAACTTTCATTAGCAATGTGTAATCAATTTAAAAGACTTGTAGAAGATTTGCGTCTATCAGAGCTATTATATCGCAAAGGTAGAAAACCAGATGAAACTGATTGGCAACTAATGTTATTTATGGTGGCAGACACGTATAGAAATGCTGGACAATTTGATGTTGCTATTTCTCGCGAGTCTAACCCTGGAGTTGGAGAACTTGATTTTCAAATAACACGTGGTGCAAAAGCAAATACAGTTGTGGAAATTAAACGTTCATGTAATAAAGATTTAATGCATGGATATCGGACGCAATTAGCTGCATATATGAAAGCTGAACAAGCTACAAGTGGTATTTTTATGGTTATTGTTGAGGATGACTCTATTGATTATATAAAAGCCCAATTAAATGAGGTCAAAAAAGATATGATTGATAAAGGAGAATACATTCCTAAAGTTATATTTATTAATGGGAAACATCAGCCATCTGCCAGTGCCCCCAGTTATAAAAATCCGACATTATAAATATAATGAGAAGGGAGTGTATGGTTTATAACAACACACTCCCTTTTAAATTATTTCAACGAAATCTTATTCGCCGTCTCTCGCTTCTTGGAGTTAACCAAATCAGCATAAATTTGTGTCGTGGTGACATTCTTATGCGTCAACATCTTCGATACTGTGTAAATGTCTGTGCCTAAAGAGATTTGGATGACCGCATACGAGTGCCTAAAGCAGTGGAAGGTTATGTGTTTTCTGATTCCGGCTTCGGCAATCCATTGTTTCAAGGGATGATGAGTCATGGAGCGGGTTAAGCCTTTGAAGACTTTTCCGGTGCCCCATTCGCCACACAACTCCAGTGCCTCTTGACTAATGGGGAGGGTAGCCTCGGTTTCTGTCTTTTCGGTGCAGATACGGATATAGTAACCTTGATCCGGGCCAACCTCAAAATCACGCCAGTCCAGCTTCAGAATATCACTGATACGGAGACCGGTCATACAAGCGAATAGGGAGGCTTGTTTTAAGACTGGAATCTTGCATGGCGTAGCCGCCAGTTTTTTGACTTCATCAAGTGTCAGATACTCTTTCTTGACCTCTTTCCATTCGATTTTTTCCAGAAAGTCGTTCAAGTTCTCACGCAACATCTTCTCTTTATAGGCTATTTTTAATAAGGCACGGAACGTCGAATAATAGCCAGCTGCCGAATTTCGTGAGATATAAGCATTGGGATGATTGATTTGTTTGCATTTGAGCAGGTAATCCCTGAACTTCTCGCACAGTTCCACGGTGACATCGCCAAAGGTACATTTGCCGCCGACAAATTTCTCAAAGTGATTGTAAACACAATCCCATTTCTCATACTTTTCCCGTGCCTTTGTCCGGAAGTAGGCGAGGAAATCTACCTTTTGCTTGTTCTTGTCCAGGAACCCGAATTCTTCATTGATAAGCGACTGGACACGGATACAGCGGATGGCCTCTGCCTTATTCAGCATATCCTGATTGAACATTCTTTGCTGCTCGTTCTTGGGCTTGGCATAGATGTAAATGCCGAGGAATTCCCGGCGACTCATCTTCATCGTGTAAGGATTGCGAATGGCCGGATAATAATCCAGATAAAGAGATATGCGGTCGTTACGCAATGGCTTTTGTCTCAAAGTTACGTTGGTGCATGTAAGTGTCATAGCTATATTGTTTTTTGATTAATACTTGTTTTTGTTGCAAATAAAATAGGTGTTCTAATGGTGATGTTTATCACCGGAAAATAACTTTCGACTCATTCTATCTTTGGAGGCTCAAAGAACTTGTCCAGCTCTGCCCGCAGGATCTTGGTATATTTACCGACCTTGATACGGGGAATATTATGGTATTTCACATAATGGTAGAGTTGATCTCGTGTCAGATTGAATCGCTCCATCGCTTCGGCAATGGTGTAGTATTTGGGCTCTTCTGGGGCAATGAGACCTTTGGCAATGTCCACATGCTTTTTGGAGTAGTACACCATGATGCCGACCTTCTTCTTGGGAATGGCATTCTTTGAAACAAAAGAATAGATGGCCGTCAGTGTCATACCGAACTTCTCCTGTATGTCTTGCGTGCTGTACCATTCCTTGATTTCAGGATCGGGAGCTTTCTTTGCAAAGTAGTCATCAATATGCTTTTTGCTCCAATAGGTTTTACCACGGTGAAAGGTTCGTGGAATATTATGTTCCTTAGCGATATGAAATATCCAGGAATCCTTTACGCCATACTTCTCCTTGACTTCGGCGGTGGTGTAGAAATCATTAATGGAAGGTTTGTCTCTTACCGGAATCTTAAATTCTATAGGCTTATTGAATAAGTTATCAATATCTTCCTTTTTCAATAGAAATTTATATCCAAGTCGAGAGGCTTTTAATTCACCTCTTTTCAGATAGCCATAAAGAGTAGGTCGGGTTACGCCTATGTATGTGGCAGCTTCTGTGATAGTAAGAATAGGCTTGTCTCTGATCTTCTCAATCGGCTTTTCCTTGATGACTTTTTCGACAATTTGGTTGTTAGCCTTAATAGAAGCTTCACGTTTCTTCTGTTTATACAGAAGGTTTGCACATCTGTGCGAACAACAGGTTGTAGTCATTTTATGCGCAATGAATTCTTGCTTGCACCACGCACAGATTCGTCTGATTTCAATGTTGCTACTCATGTTATTTCTCCTTATTTCTCCAATATTTTTGTATAACTCCGTAAAATCCCGTAAAATGGCGTAAAAGTTCTCCACGACCTTGCCAACGATAATCCTCAGATTTTCGTGGTGAGGTACACAAGAGGTACAAAAAATGGCGTAAAAAGGCTTAGCAACGATTATCAACGATACTTGTGCAACAAAAAAGGCGCCCCATAAAGAGCGCCATATTAATCGATTACAATCAATTTAATTCATTGATAATCAGATAGTTACTTGCCGATGCAGAAAATATAAATTGATTTGTAATATATTGATATTTAGTATGCTTTTCCCTATTATTTATATGAAGAGGGACAAACTGGGGACAAAATTTATACAAAAATAACACTAAAAAAAGAAAACATAATTTTTGGAACTAAGTAATTCTCAAAATCGTATGCTAACCAAAAGAAAAAGGAAGAATTCTCTGCATAGTTATCATAATCTGATACCTAGTAGTATTAATTCTAACCCAGATTCAAGATGCATAGAGTGCCGTTTATTAGAGAAAAGAAATTATAGGTTTAGTCTAGTATCTTGTATATTTAAAAAGGTTCTAAACCAAACATTATACAACTTCATAATGACTGATATTGGTTAATAGAATCTTGTATTTTCTCTTTTCGCCAGCAATATTATTTATCTTGATGCCTTTCTTTATTTTTAATGCGTGAAATTTTCACGTGAAATTTTCACATTTCTGGTTGTTTTAATTATCTTTGCATTGAGATAGGTTAATGTCTCATTGATATTACTGTTTGATTATTTTATTAAATACTATTTTATGATACTGCGTGTTATATTGAAGAATTTTCTGTCATTCAATGATGAGGTTCAGTTTGATATGTTTCCTAATATGAAAAGGACAACCTTGTCTAACCATATTACTATGCTTAATGAGAAACTGCCTGTATTGAAAATGGCTGCTATATATGGAGCCAATGGCGCTGGAAAATCCAATTTGTTAAAGGGTATCAATTTCTTGAAAGCAATAGCTTTGAACAAAAGTTTTCTCGACAAGGATACCTTTGGTAAGTACATCTTTGCGTTAAAAGAAAATACAGGAACAGAACCTATGGAACTGACAATAGAGTTTGAGACAAAAACAGGAATTCCATATATATACTCTGTGGAAATTATGAATACTGGGATTGTTTCCGAAATACTACAGATTTCCGGTTTGGGTTCGGAAGAAAACCATAATGTTTTCACTCGCAAAGAGGGCAAAATCGAATATGCAGTTACGCCTTCAGAGGAAGTAGGCAATATGGTTTTGGGATGGATAGAAAAAAATCCATTTTCCAGTCTTTTGACTATAAACAATGATATGCCGGTATTGACGGATGAAAATATTAGTATTGCACAAAAATGGTTTGAGGACGAACTTACAATAATTGGCTTGCATTCTTTCAATCCTGCACTGATTGGAATATTCAAGAGCAACAAAGAAATCAATCAATTTGCTTCGGATATATTTAAGGTACTTGGTCTTGGTATTAACAGAGTTAATGTCGAAACAGAAAATTTTGAAGATTGGATGAGTACCCATGACATCAGTAATCTACCTATGGACAAACTTAAAGAAATGCGTTCCGGAGTGTTGTCGGAGGTCGTTGATTTCAGAAATACAAGATCTATTAGTGTAGAAGATGGAGTGCAGAAGATAAGTCAAATGCTATTCCAGCAATTTGGTAAAAACGGATTTTCAAAGGATATGGATATCCAGGCACAGTCTGACGGTACGGTTAGATTACTGTCGCTTGTTCCGGCATTATATGATGCAATGAAATCCGCCAAGACGGTAATCATAGATGAACTCGATCATAGCATACATTCACATTTGGTCAGGGAACTTGTCCGTTATTTTTCCTCACAGGACACCAATGGACAACTTATTTTTACAACGCATCAGACCTGTTTGCTAAATCAGGATTTTTTGCGCACCGATGAAGCTTGGATGGTTGAAAAGAAGGATGGTGGGAGTCATATGTATTCATTAAACGATTTTAAGATTCACAACACAATTAATATTGAGAACGGATATATGGAGGGGCGTTATGGCGCTATTCCTTTTATTGGTGAATTGAATATGTAAAATGTTAATATTGTTATGGATTTATCTAAATTTACATATTCAAAAAAAATACTCAAGATTAACTCCTAAATAGCTTGTACATCAGTCTATAACCCAAAATAAGGAGAATTGTCAGGTATATGAAACATCAGGAGTGTCTTCTGCTTACCAAAAGCCTGAAGGGATTCTTTCCACCAGTCTTATATTCGTACTCTCTGGGGGGAAAGGATTTTCTTCTGGAATTGATTAAACAGCGTGAGCTTAACTCTTTAAGAGTTGTATTTATGTCTGAAAAAGGACAAGGATTACAGCCATATCAGATGCAAGAGAAGTGGGAATAAATACAGTTGACAGGAGAAATAAAAATAGAATCGCAGCTTTTTCCAACTGGATACTATGGACAAAGTATTTCTCCTTTCGGATGTAGATGAATTCTATGATCAGTTGGAGAAAATATTTAAAGGTAATCAAACCGATGTACAAGGTAGATGGGTCGTGAGCAATCCTTGTTTTGAGATTTGGTTGTATTATTGTTATTTGGATAGTCCAGAAAAAGTTCTTGGATGCTTGAAAACAGAACCTATTACTACTCGGAGCAAAAAAATGAAGGCCTTGGGTAACACATTAGTCAGTGGAGGGTTGAACCCTTGTTTGGCATTTGAAAATATGTTGAATGGAATAGAACACTGTATTGCTTACTATGCTGAGGATGATAACAGAATAACTGTCTTGTATGCGACACAAATGCATGAAATGGTTCAGTACCTTTAGTCAGCATAAAAGAAATTTCAACAATATTTCATTTCTACATAATTTTGCACACAATCATGCGGATATGATTATGTGTATAGATAACGATTATCTGCTGATTTTCAGCATGTTATTTTTTTGAATCAGCAAATGTAATAGATGCTGTATGCATATTTTTGAGAAAATATCTCAAAAATATGCATTATATGAATTGAATTTTGTACCTTTGTACTCGAAAACAGTTATGAAAAATAATTGAAACACTTAAAAGTCAGATATATGTTACTTGAATTTACAGTTGAGAATTACAGGTCGTTTTATAGGAAAAAGACCTTAGTATTGGAGGCCGATAAAGCTTTGAAAGAATGTACTGAAACGAACTTGTTTGACTGCAATAAATATACTCTGCTTCGTTCGCTTGCGCTGTATGGTGCCAATTCAAGTGGGAAATCCAATCTTGTCAGTGCGATGCACGCAATGGCGAGTTGCGTGTTGTTGTCGGTGAAGTTAAATGACAATGAGCAATTGGAATATGACCCATTTCTTCTTTTGAAGGACAATCACCATCCCTCTATGTTTGAGATTATATTTTTGAAAGGAGAGTATTGTTACAGATATGGATTCAGGTATAATCTGGAGCGTATCGTTGAAGAATGGTTATTCCGGAAAACAACACCTCGTTCTAAAGAGCAGATGATGTTCGTAAGAAACGAAGATGGGATTTGTGTAGATGAGAATAATTTCCCGGAAGGAGTCGGATATGAAGAAAAGACCAATGACAACCGTTTGTTCCTGTCATTATGCCAACAGTTAGGCGGTGAAATATCTCGTCAGGTTATTTCTTGGTTTCAATCGGACTTTAATGTGATTTCTGGATTGAATAATCAACAATATAGAGCATATTCAAAATTATTTTTTCACAAAAAAGAATCTTTGAGTGTTGATGCTCTCAACTTCTTCCAGAAATTGAGACTTGGATTTAACAACATTCTTACTCATGAGGAAGAACCCAATATTCCTCAGGACTTGCCTATGGAATTACGAGCACTCTTCCAAAGAGAAACGCAAGGCAAGAAGAGTATTGAGTTGGATTCTATACATAACGTATATTCAGATAAAGGTAATATAGTAGGTACAATTAACTTCTCGTTTGAAGATAGGGAATCTTCCGGTACAAATAAGTTATTTGATCTTTCGGGACCGATATTCGAAACGCTTTATTCTGGGAGCGTGCTTGTCATCGATGAGCTGGATGCAAAAATGCACCCTCTGATTTCTCAGTATATTATTGAATTATTCAATAATCCGGAAACAAATCCAAAGAATGCCCAATTGATATTCACTACCCACGATACGCACTTACTTTCTCAGAAAATTTTAAGACGAGACCAGATATGGTTCACGGAGAAAGATTCTAAAGAGCAGACGGATTTGTATAGTCTGATTGATATCGTACTCCCAGACGGGACCAAACCTCGTAATGATGCAAATTATGAGAAAAACTATATCGCCGGTCGTTATGGTGCCATTCCTTATATATTGAATGATTAATAATGTAAGGCTATGGCAGCAAAGAGAATAAAGATAGATAATGCTTCTTCAAAATTTAGGAGGCAATCGCAAAAGAGAGAACAGAAAGTCATACGTTGCTCTGTGTTAATTGTGTGCGAAGGGACAAAGACTGAACCTAATTACTTTGAAGCTTTTGCCGAAAAGCAACAGGGGGTAATTGTATATGACATCGAGGTTAAAGGGCTTGGGCGTGGAACAAAAGATGTTGTGGAGAAGGCCATTGATCTTAAAAATAAGAATAACTATGACCGTGTTTGGGCTGTTTTCGATAGGGATGAATTTCCTGCAAAGGATTTTAACGAAGCCATTGCGATGGGACAAAAAAATAGCATTGAGGTAGCCTGGAGTAATGAAGCATTCGAATTGTGGTATCTATATCATTTTCAGAATGTAATAACAGGAGTGTCTCGAAAGGATTATGAAGAGAAGATTTCAACAGCTGTAAATGCTTCTCCGAAATATAAATCGAAGAAAAAGTACAGATACGCCAAGAAAGATCCTAACAATTATAAGATAATGACTACTTACGGCTCAATGGAGTCCGCCTTGCGGTATGCGGAAGCGAAGCATTTAGAATATGCAGATTCACGTTATGCAAATCAAAATCCTTGCACTACGATTTATCAGCTTGTACGGCAATTGTTGGGACGAGATGAGAAACTGAATGCTGAACTGATCGCAAGGATTGGGGAAAATGAATTATAGAACTTCAATGATTCAATGGTGGTGTTTTGTGTGTAAAGATAAATAACACCTTAAAAGTGTTTGAATGTAATATTTAAGACACTGATGGATTTTAAACAAAATAATTTCGAATAACATTTATGCAAGTAGAAGAAATAACACAAATATTACGAGAGTCACCAAGCGTACGACTCATAAAATCAAGAAGTGTGGATTTCTTCTTGTCTTTTGTCATTGAAGCGTTTGAAGGACAGGCGGCTATAATGCAGGAACGCTTGCACATGCTACTGGAGAACCGACTGGATGAGCAGGAAAATACGTTGGTGGAGGATGATTCTGAAATGACGAGACTAGTAGAGTCTAACGAACAGAAAGCGAAACGGCTCATCAAAGACTGGACAGACAAGGGATTCTTGACCAATTATCAGAACGAAGAGGGAGAGGTGATATACGAGATTTCGTCACACACAAGCAAATTGATAGATTGGGTGGTGAGCTTGAAAAAAGAAGATTACATCGGTACTGAATCAAAGTTCAAGACACTGTTTTCCCAACTGAAGGAATTGGTGGAATACTCGAACGAGGACCGTGAGAAGCGACTAGAATTGCTTCGAACCAAAAAAATGGAGATAGAGCATCAGATTCAGCGGCTGGAGATGGGCGAAGAGGTCGAGGTTTATGAGGACTACCAGATAGAACCACGATACAACAGTTTGAACAAACTGGCGAAGGAACTGCTGAGCGATTTCAAAGAGGTGGATGACAACTTTAAGGGGATTATCAAAGAGATATACGAACGTCAGACAGAAAATGCAGAGAAGAAAGCTTTGTTGAACTACATCTTTGATGCATATGGCGAACTAAAACAATCGCAACAAGGCAAAAGTTTCTATGCATTTTGGGAGTTTCTGCTCTCGGCCGATCTGCAGAAAGAATGGGACGAGTTGACTGGTG
>CEAD01023781.1_pt1 | contig 29759 bp, 20 predicted proteins | sample 554861 | NCBI WGS metagenome assembly CEAD01 (sample SAMEA3182053, study PRJEB8094) | gut metagenome | biome: human; feature: gut; material: Stool; isolation source: human stools | place: Canada | collected 2012-10-30
GGACTAGATCCTTAGTCTAGCGCGTATGCCAATTCCGCCACGACTGCTCATTAAATTGTTTCACAGCAAAACCTTTGTTTAAGCTGTTTCGTAACAACAAATGATATATTACACTATAATTTGTGTTTTGTCTACTATTTTTTAAAAAATGTTTTTATACCGGATTATTATATACACATTATTATTTGTATATATGAAAAGAACGGTAAAGCAAAATGCTCTACCGTTCTTACTCAGTGCAGTCGGCGGGACTTGAACCCGCACCCAAGCAATATGGACTAGATCCTTAGTCTAGCGCGTATGCCAATTCCGCCACGACTGCTTATTTTGTTTTGCCGTTGCACTCACAACGCTTAGTTATAATATCATTATATGTGACATCTGTCAACACTTTTTTTATTTTTTTTTGTAATTTTTTGTAATTTATAAATTCTCTTTTAATTCTTCATACGAATATATCATCTTTATTGTATTGCTTTTATAATTTTCATAAATCATTAATATATCTGTCATTCATACATAATATTATGCACAAAATAATAGAGCTGTCACGCCAAATCTTAATGATACAAGCGAACAGCTCATTGTTATTTATTATTATTCTGCTGCAAGTTCTGTAACCGCTTTAACAACTTCTTCTTTATCAAAAGGCTTTGTTATAAACTTCTCTGCACCAATCTTTAATGCTTCTATGACTTTATTCTGCTGGCCGGCTGCTGTAATCATAACAGCCTTTGCATCTTCATCATAATCTTTTATCTGCTTTAATGCTTCCGTACCATCCATATTAGGCATTGTAATATCAAGTGTAATTACATCCGGACTGAACTGCTTGTATGCAAGAACACCTTCTATTCCGTCAGAAGCTTCGCCAACAACTGCAAATCCTGCCCCTTCAAGAATATTTCTAAGCATCTTTCTTGACATACCTGAGTCATCAACAATAACTACAGTGCCCTTTGCATCTTTTATATCTGACTGCGTCTGGTTTACCCTCATCTTTCCAATGATAGGCATGCTGCCCGGCTGTGCATTGCTGTCAATTGCAACATACAAATCAAGCTCCTCACCATCAATAAATATAGGCATAACATATGCTTCACCCTTGGCAACCTGATTCTCATATGCAACCTGTGGCAGAATCTCTAATTCCATGCCATCCTTTGCCATTGCTGTAGCAAAAAGACCACTTATACAGTTGACAAATTCTCCGACTGCATCGCTTACTTCAACACCTGTCATATTAAAATGCTCACCTGTATATCCTTCTGCAACCTTAATAAATGTTTCATTGATATCTTTCATCGCAAAACCAATGCAGAAATCATGTGCACCTTCGCTCTTCTGGGCTGCCATACATCTGTAATCAAGGTGGTCAATCTTTTTCATATTATCAATGTAATAATTATTACTTACAAATCTTGTTATATTTCTTAATACAAGGCTTGCAATCTTAGCCGCATAACCCTGTGCATCCTTTGTAAATGCACCTACAACGCCATCAACATCATCTTTTTTAAGTGCAGCCATCTGTTCATCATTAAGTCCAAGTTCTTTCTGGAAATCATCAATATATCCATCAATCTTAGATATCTTAATGCTGCTGTTTTCAACAAGGACCTGTAAAAACTGCATATATGGATTACCCTGTTTTTCAAGAAGTTCAGATATCTGGGCATCTGTAAGCCATCCTTTTTCGATAGCAATGTCACCAAATCTCTTATCTTCCTGCTGCTGGATTCTGTTAATCTCATCTGCCTGCTCAGTTGTAAGAAGCTTGTCAGCAACAGCTATAACTCCGAGCTTAACTCTTATCTGTAACTGTGCACTTAAAATCTTATTGAGTGTCTCTTCATCCAGAATATTTTCTTTTACAAGATATTTTCCAAATAATTGTCCAAACATAACGTGAATCTCCTTAGTTTTAGTTTCAAGATTTTTAATAATATAATATTACTTCATTTATTAAATTATTTCAAGTAAAATCGTTAAACTTATTATGTCAGTTATTTATCATCATCCGAATCCATAACCTCTGTAATATCCAGCGTCTCAACAGTATCGTCATCTATGACAATGCTGTCATTGTCAGAATCAGGCATATCTTCATCATCTTCAAGTTCATTTTCATCTTCAAGTTCATTTTCATCTTCAAATTCATCTTCATCAAACTGGTTTCCAACAAGCTCTCTTGCAATTTTTTTATTTTTAGATGATTTGGAAGCAAATACACCTGCACAGATTACAGCCGCCACTGCAGCAACAGCACATACCGCACTTATAATCTTCCAGATAAAAGTACCTGATGAAAACGTGCCGCCTGACACATTTTCAGATACACCGGCAACAGTTTTTACAGAATCCGGAAGTGCAAAAAATCTCTGGATTGTCTGATATTTATAATCATAACAATACCAGCCTGTCACACCGTCACTGCTCACTCCGTAAAACAGGCAGTATTGGTCACTGCTTCCTTTAAGCACTATCACATCCATACCGTTTATCTGTTCTTCACTAAGTTTATATCCTGCCGGTATTTCCATTGAAGATGTGATATTTAATATCACATATGATATTGAAGGCTGTGCAATCTGGATATATTTTGAAAATGTCTTTGTGACGCTGTCATAAATGTAATATCCTGATTTCTCAGGAGAAAGCACAGCATCAAGATACATTATAGTAACTTTTCCAGCATAACCTTTAGCCGCCTTAACTTTTGTTCCGTTATAATCAATCTCTGTCTCTTCAAATCCATCAGGAAGTGGATATGCACCAAAATCATCAGAAATAACGAAATCCGTTCCGTTCATTGTCACTTTTGTATATTGTGGTTCATTCTGCTGATTTGAGCTGTTTTCCGAATCAAATGATGACTCCTGGGTCCCACCTCTTGTTACATTCAATGTATAAGTTCTCTCATCGCCATTCTCGGCTGTAACGGTTATGTAAATCGTATTTTGACCGGCTGAAAGACTTGTATCTGAAATTCTCACATTGGCATTACCATCTCTTGTATCGGCACTTACAATAAGCTTAGTAACATCATCTGCGACTGAAACCGAATAAGATGTTCTTCCGACTGAAAATGCCGGAGAAAGACTTCCCGGACTTATTTTAAGTGATGAAAGATAATTATCTGACGAATAGCTTTCACCGCCGTTATTATCATCTTCTCCCTGATTGCCACCGTTATCGTCACTGCCGGAATTGCCACCATTATCATCACTGCCTGAATTACCGCCTGTCTTTCCTGAAACAGTTCCGGAAGAGCCTGTTACCTGAATCTTTTCATCCGAATATTCATCAAGTCCAACAACATAAGATGAACCTATTACACTCACTGAAGAAGAACCTGAAGCTATAATCTTAAAATTAATAGTTTTACTAACAGGATTATCACCTGTATCCAGCCAATTGACGCTTCCTGCACCACCGGCATCAGCACCGCTTACATATTCAAGCATATCGGCATCATAACTCAAGTACATTCTTGATGCACCAAGCTTAAAATCAGCATATATATTTACTGTAACGCTTACTACATCGCCGACATTTCCGCTTGCTGAGCTGACACTTGTGCCTACAGCAGGTGCTGCATTAACTTTCTGGTTAAATGCAAGAAGCTGTGTCATTATAACAATCATAACGACAGCCAGACTTGTATATTTTTTAATCTTATTCATTAACATTCTCCAATCTCTCAGAAAAATCATTGTGTAATCTCTTTCATTCCAAGAATATGCCTCTTTACAGCAACGATATCTATAAGGTCAATCTCACCATCCCTGTTAATATCCGCAGCACGCAGGAATTCTCCCTTAAGCTGTGATAATTCAAGAATATGTCTCTTAATCTTAACAATATCTATAAGGTCAATCTCACCATCGCCATTGATATCTCCATAGACAACAAATGTGTAAGAAGTATATTCATTACCTGAATTATCATTTATGACAAGACGGTCGCCGGTTGCAATTATATCGCCATCGCCTTTTCTGTCTCCATTTCTATTACAGATATAAGCTGTGGCATTTTGTGTCCTCACATTACCAAGAACAGTTCCTGCATTGTCACCAGCTTTTACGCCCGAAATATACATATTGTCACTGTCAAGATTATATCCTGTATCAAATGACGGATTTTCCGGTGCCGGATCAGGTGATGGAGGATTTGGATTTTCTGACGGCTCTTTTCTTACTACTGTAAGATAATATGTCCTGTCAGAACCATTTTCTGCATGTACCGTAACTTCTATATTATTTTCACCAACATTAAGCCTGTGTTCGCCTGCTCCGTCAACCCATGATGAACCTGATATTGCAGATGCATTAATATTTATTCTGTCAACATTATTGTCAACGATAAGGCTGTAATCCTGAGTATACTTCTTGAATGACGGTGTAATTGAATGTCCGTCAACATACATATCTGATAAAAGATTACCAGGATCTCCGTCGCCATCAGGTGCTGCACATGTCTCCTGCGGCATATTATCGTATACAGGAATTGTAAATACAAGACCTGTATTATATTTTGTGCTGTCTGAATAAGCATTTGCTGCTTTCTGCGATTCACTTCTAGGTGCCATAACATTAGTCATATACTGATGCCAGTATGGTGACGATGAAACGACATCAAATTTTTCATAATAAATCGTGCTCTGTCCGCGGTTTATGTAACTGCTGCCAATCATCTTTGCACCGCCGACAATTGATTTCATTCGTGTGTTCCACGGACGAAGCGAATCAGAATCCGAGCGGCTTGCATATATCATGCCATTTACAACAGCTGAAATATTTCCGCTCTTTACAGCTCCCTGATTATAATAATTATAATATCCTCTGTATCCTGCAACATTACCGGAAATGCATGAACCGTATCCCGTATTTCCCTGCTCCTGTAAAATACGTGTTGCAAGATGATAAGGACTCACACCTGACTGTGTGCCCGCAAACATAAGTCCGGACGCATATGTATAATCATTTCCTTCAAAAGATAAATCATGGCTCGAATTTTCCATAAATGTTCCTGATATAATCTGCTCTACACCGGATTCGTTCTGCAAAGAAGAATCATATGCAAGACTTTCAAACATAAATATATATGGATTTGAAAGGAAATTCCGAGGGTCCATAGTATACTCGATAAGTTCTCTTGAAGCCTGAACCCAGCCACCGCTGTCCATCTCTGTCCACTCGCCCGAATTCCAGTTATAACATCCTGATTCAACAGACTTCCATGAACTCTTTGCACTGCCATATATAAGGCTTCGTCCTATAACATTCTCATTGTCAATAACTTCATTCCAGTCTTTTCCGACATGATCTGCAACAAAAACCCATTTAGGATAATCTGCATGAAGCTGACGCAGCCCATCCTTATATGAATCCGGAAATCCCTGCTCATTAAGATAGCTTTCAAAATCCATATCTTCCGAATAAGAATTATCTTTTGAAGTATATTCACCACTTATATAACCATAAGTATATGAACCATTGTAGTCAAAGCCTATTTTGTACCAATAATAAGTATCGCTTGTATATACTGTTTCATAAATGTCAAATGTAAAAGAATCATCGACAACCGTTATAATCTGTCCTGTTTGCGTATCAGGCTGTGTACGCACACGCAGCCCGGAAACACCTGAATTCACATGTCCCGTGGCGACTGCATTTTCGGCCCTTACAGCAACAGGTCCGAAATACTGCGACACTCCGGCAATTGATGCTGCAAGCATTGTAAACAGCATAAATACCGCAATTATTCTTTTCCATGAAAATAGTATCTTTTTATCTTTATTCATTAAACCACCTTAATTCATATATCTTACGGTAAAAACTAATTATTTTTACCGAACTCAGAAAGTTTAAGTCCTTCATTACGCTCTAATACCATATTAACACTCCAGCTGTTTACAAACAAGAGAAGTGGGTTATCTTTGAGGTCTTTAATCTTCTTCATATCTGAAGTACCAACAATTCTTGACATATTGATTTCTTCAGGATTTTCAATCCAGCGGATATGCTCATATGGAAGCGGTTCAAGCTTAATATCAACATTGTACTCGTTCTTTAATCTGTACTCTAATACTTCAAACTGAAGAACACCGACAACGCCAACAATAATCTCTTCCATTCCTGTATTGAACTCCTGGAAAATCTGAATTGCACCCTCCTGTGCAATCTGGCTGATACCTTTTATAAACTGTTTACGCTTCATCGTATCAATCTGGCGTACTCTCGCAAAATGTTCAGGTGCAAATGTCGGAATTCCCTCAAATGCAAACTTTTTATTGGAATTGCAGATTGTATCACCTATTGAGAAAATGCCCGGGTCAAATACACCGATAATATCACCGGCATATGCTTCCTCAACAATATGTCTTTCCTGTGCCATCATCTGCTGTGGCTGTGAAAGTCTTATCTTCTTGCCTCCCTGCACATGGAATGACTCCATGCCTGCCGTAAATTTGCCGGAACAGATTCTCATAAAAGCAATTCTGTCACGGTGTGCTTTATTCATATTGGCCTGTATTTTGAATACAAATGCCGAAAAATCTTCCTTTACCGGGTCAATAATTCCCTCAGAAGAATTTCTTGGAAGCGGAGGAGTTGTCATTTTAAGGAAATGCTGTAAAAACGTCTCAACACCAAAATTAGTAAGTGCTGAACCAAAAAATACAGGTGTAAGATCACCGGCCTGCACTTTTTCAATGTCAAATTCTGCACTTGCACCATCAAGAAGCTCTACATCTTCATTCAGCTTATCAAAAAAAGCTTGTCCGATTTCATCCTTTAAAGCAGCATCATCTATGCTCATATTCTTAGTATCTACTTCTTTCTGACCATTCATTGCCGCCTTAAAAAGAGAAACTTCTCTCTCATTGCGGTCATAAACGCCTTTAAATTCCTTGCCGCATCCGATAGGCCAGTTGACAGGACATGTGCTTATGCCGAGCACGCTCTCAATCTCATCAAGAAGTTCAAATGGGTCGTTTGCCTCTCTATCCATCTTATTAATAAATGTAAAAATAGGAATATGTCTCATTACACATACCTTGAAAAGCTTAATTGTCTGTTTCTCAACACCCTTTGATGCATCAATAACCATGACTGCTGAATCGGCAGCCATAAGTGTACGATAAGTATCTTCCGAGAAATCCTCATGTCCCGGAGTATCAAGAATATTAATGCAATATCCTCCATAATTAAACTGAAGAACAGAAGAAGTTACAGAAATACCTCTTTCTTTTTCTATCTCCATCCAGTCAGAAACTGCATGTTTTGCCGTCTTCTTGCCCTTTACAGAACCGGCAAGATTGATAGCACCACCATAGAGAAGAAACTTCTCTGTAAGTGTTGTCTTACCGGCATCCGGGTGGGATATGATTGCAAATGTACGTCTTTTTTCTATTTCACTTTTAATATCAGGCATTAAATTTTCCTCACTATAAATCTTTATAATAAAATATATTTTTACAAAGCATCCTGTACTTTGATTATTTTCGTGCAGACACAGGCTTTGACCTGCCATCATAATAATCAGCAAGAAGCCTATGATGCGGCTGCATCACAGGCTTCTCACAACCGTCTTAAAAAGACTATCTGTTCATATTAAGTGCAAACTTATATGAAACCTCTGACTTATCATCAATTTTTCTGAATACATTAACTACGGTATTCATAACTTCAGTGAATTCATCTTCCTCAGCTTCAATACTTACAATCTGTCCATCATCCTTGATCTCAACAGACTTTGCTACTGTTTCATCTAAAATAGCTTTCTTTGCTGCTTCAACCTTTTCTGCATCTGTAAGCATTTTGCTCTTGCTCTTATACTTAACACTATAAGTTCTAACCATGATTCTATTCCTCCATGTAACTGATTTACGCACGAATACATATTGTATTATATATCAATATTATCAACAGGGCAACAATTATTTAACTAAAAATCATACATCTATTGCATATCCAAGCGTAAATGAATATATAATTTTTTCTTTTACATTTAATCCTGTAAGACGGCTTAATGCTTTTGCGTAATAATCAAGCTGTATACTGTAGCGGCTTCTGAGTTCCTCTTCGCCCTTTTTGCCTTTTAAAACTCTGTCTGTCTTATAATCGACTATTGTAATCTCATCATTTTCAACTATATACAAATCAATTACGCCCTGTATAAGCTGTCCAAATGCCTGGTCATTTTCATCAGTCATCTCGAACACAAAAGGCTGCTCACGCCAGACTTTGCCTGCCATTGACGCATTTTTTACACGTTTTCCTATCTGTGAAGTGCAAAATGCTGCAATATCCCGCACTTTTACGCATTGTTTCTGTGATTTGTCAATTTTCTCATCAGAAAGCATGTCTGCGATTTCACTTTTTATGGCATCAATCATTTCATCTTCATTATCAGGAAGTTTACCATAATCAATACATTCCATAATCCTGTGATATGCACTTCCCCTCCTGCTTCCTTTAAGAACCGCTTCTTCATCACTCATAAATGACGGAACAGGCTCATCATCTTCCTCTGTATCCGTAATACCTGCAATAGATTCATGCATCTGTAATTTTTCATCAAAATCCGAATCGTGCTGCATCTGTTTAAGTTCGGATACCGTAACTTTTGCTTTTCTTTCAGTATCATTTTCATACGGGTATTCCGGAAGTTCCACAATTTCCTGATTTTGTGTTTCAAAATCCTCCTGTGTGTTTTCATCATAATCATTTTCTATCGATTCATCCTCCACAACAGCACCATCTATCTGTGTGACATCATCTGTCTGCACAAAGTCATCCATATATGAACCCCCGCTTGTATCAAAAAAGTCCTGCGGTTTACCAAATGTGACAAAAAATCTTCCATTATTAACACTCTCATCCATGAGTGCCTGCGGCATTACCATATCAAAATAATTCTGGCATGACGCATCATCAGCATAGTCAAATATCCCTTTTTCAGCAAGAAATATGGATTTGCTATGCCATGTCTCTTCTGCCTTTCCTTCATCTTTTACTGTTCCTGTGATAAACAGTTTCTCTCTTGCTCTCGTCATCGCAACATAGAGAATTCTCATCTCTTCGCTTATATTATCACGGATAATCTTTTTAGAAACTGCACTCTTTATAATTGTCTGGCTCTTTGTTCTTTCTTTAACACGCACAACATTAGTACCTATTCCAAGTTCCCTGTCGATTACAACATCTCCGGCAGCATCTTTATTATTTATCTTTTTACCCATTCCCGTAAGAATAACAACAGGAAACTCAAGGCCTTTGCTCTTATGGATACTCATTACACGCACAAGATTATCATTTTCGCCAAGCAGCGATGCTTCACCTATCTCGACTTCAAATTTTTTCATACGCTCTATGTATCTTAAAAAGTTAAATAATCCACTGTAACTTGTCTTTTCAAACTGTGCAGCCCTGTAAAGAAGCATATCAAGATTTGCCTGCCTTCTCTCCCCGGCCGGCATTGTCTTTACATAATCATAGTATCCCGTGTTGTAAATAACATCCCACAAAAGGTCATACACAGACATAATCTCACTTTTTACCCTGTATGAGTTAAGAAGTTTAAGGAATTTCGCAACTTTTTCATTTTTTTCCAATAATGTAAGCTGATTATAAAGTCTTGTCTTTTTATCAGTCTGCCTTATAGCGGCAAGTTCTGTCGTATCAAATCTTCCAAAATACGAAAGCATAACAGCCGACAGTGGTATATCCTGAAGCGGATTATCAATTACTGTAAGAAAACTTACTAAAATCTGTATTTCCCTTACACTGAAATATCCCTGTGATGTGTCAGAATATGCCGGAATATCCCTGCTCATAAGCGTATTGACAAAACTTTCCGCCCATCCGGAAACAGTTCTTGTAAGAATAACAATATCACTGTATCTTAAAGGTCTGTATCCACCATCAGCATTTTTATCATACACCATATACACTCTGCCATTTTTGCGGTTCATAAGATTTTCTATAATATCAGCAACAGCTCCCGCCTCAGTCTCATGACTGCCCGAATCCGTATCATCATCAGATTCAAAAGCATATATTTCTGTCTTATCATCCATGCCAAAATTCATTGTCTTATATTTTTTTGCATTAATAATAACATCAGGCGGACACTCGGGATATACAAGTCCTGTATTAAGCCTTACTTCATCATTGTATGCCATGCCGCAGTATGATTCATTCATAAGCCTGTAAAATACATCATTCGTACACTCGAGTACATTCCTGCGGCTTCTGAAATTAGTCTGAAGCTCTATTTTTACTGCATCTAAAGATTCCGCAGAATCAGTCTGTGAATCGCTGTTATATACATCATACGAATTATATTTTTCAATAAAAAGTTCCGGACATGCCATTCTGAACTTATAGATACTCTGCTTGACATCACCTACCATATAAATGTTTTGTCCATCTTTTGAAACAGCTGTAAGAATGACTTCCTGCAAAAGATTACTGTCCTGATATTCATCAATAAGTATTTCCTCATAAAAGCCGGCAAGCGTCTTAGCCGCATCAGTTCGGATTTTCTGTCCGTTTTCACGTTTTATAAGAATATTTAGAGCCATGTGTTCCATGTCATTAAAATCAATAACATTTCTTCTCTTCTTTTCCCCGCTCATCCTCTGCGAAAATTCAAGAGCAAGATGAACCATCATTCTCACTGCCGGAGTGTTATCAACAATATCCTTATAAATCTTATTAATATCCCCCGTTATCAGCTTTCCTTTAACATCTTTTGTCAGGAAATTCTTAAAATTATCCCTTTCCTGTTTCACATAATTCTTCTTTTCTTCATCAACACCTTTACTGCATCTTCCGATATTTCCAAATGAAGAAAGATTTATCCTTTTTACAAGCATCTCAAAATTTTCAGAATTGATAAGCATCTTTATAAGCTGATGGTCTTCGCTTACTGTCGCAAGATAGCCTGCAGGTCCATCCGGACTCTGACATATTTTTTCAAGCTTATCAAATATACCGTCAAAATCTTCAAGACTTTTCTTTAAATCATTAAATAAATATTGTATACAAGGATTGGAGTCCATTGATTTTTCTGTCACAAGATAATTTTCAAGACATTCCTCATACCACTCATCTTCCCACGGACAGCTTCTTGCCGCATTATATATTTTCATTATAATGTCAACAATTTTAGAATCATCCCTGCCTGTTCCGTAAGCATCGACAAACTGAAGAAAATCTTCATTTCCAGAAGAATAGTATTCTTCAAGCATATCATCCATGACATCATTTTCAAGGAGCTTGATTTCGCCATCATCCGCAGTACGAAATCCCGGGTCAACATCAATATCCGAGAAATAATTTCTCACAATATTAAGACAGAAGCTGTCAATAGTTGTTATCTTTGCATTATGTATAAGTGACTGCTGCCTTATGATATTTTCATTTCCCGGGCTGCTCTCAAGGATATTATCAAGTGCTTCACGGATTCTTTGCCTCATCTCGGCTGCTGCCGCTTTTGTAAATGTAACAACAACAAGCCTGTCTATATCGACAGGATGATTTTCATCTGTAATTTTTTTTATTATACGTTCAACTAATACAGCTGTTTTTCCTGAGCCTGCGGCGGCAGCCACAAGTGAACTTCTGCCCGAAACGTAAATGGCCTGTTTTTGTTTATCAGTCCAGTTTGCTGCCATCCTCGTCAACTCCTTCCTTTATATTTTCCCAAAGCTGTGCATCATCGAATTTCTGAATCTGCCTGAACTTTATATTACCAAGATTTTGTGAAAATCCGCACACCTCATTATACGGACAATATGAACATGAGCTGTAATTGCCATCTTTATACGGATTTATCTTATCAGCTCCCGAATATATTTTTTTACCCACATCAGAAGTTTTCTTTGCAATATAATTATCAAGTGAAATAAACTGATCCGTATTTAAAATATGGCTTCGTGAATCAATTGTGCCATCCTTTTTGTAACTTACAGGAATAACATCAGATTTTTTCACATCAGAACTATCCATATTTTTAATTATGTTACCGTCACAGTTGACAACACCTTTCATTGCAAGTGCTTCAAATATCATCTTTTCAACTGATGTCCCATCATCCGGCAAATCACTTGCCGTGCTGTCCAGTTCCACAATCGGATTGTCAATATTATAATACAAAAGTCCTGCTGGAATAATATTCTTGTCAGGGTGGCGTTTTTTCTCTATCTGCATTGCCGCACGCATATATACAACAAGCTGCATCTTTATTCCGTAATATGCTTTAAGCAGATCAAAATCAGATTTTCCTGACTTGTAATCGACAATTCTTACATAAACATTGTCATCATCCTCACAGATGTCAATTCTGTCTATCTTTCCTTTTATCACCATTCTTCCGGTATTTTCGCCGGACCTTATCTCATGTTCATCTATGATAAACGGCATCTCAAATACGTCAGGTGCAAATACACCCTTTTCAAGCTGCTTTCCGACAGCCCACAAAGTTCTGTCAGCGAGATCTTCCATCCTTCTTATAAGAAATTCATTTCTTCCCGAATCTTTAAGGATTGTATCAGCATAATCCGCACTGATATTTCCAAGTGTCTCCGATACAAGCTTTCTTCTCTCCTCATCAGAAAGACTTGCTATCGGCTTTTTCTCATGCTTTAAATGTGAACTGATTCTTTCCAGCACACTGTGAAGCACAGTACCAAAATCTGCAACTTCAAATGTATACTTTTCACGTTCCTCAAGTCCCAGTCCATATCTTAGAAAATATGCAAACTGGCATGATGCAAATGTCTCAAATGATGAAACGCTTCCTGTAATTTCACCGCCAAACAGTGACGCTGCAATATTTTCACCAAGCACTTTTATATAATTTTCATCACTGTATACAATTTCCGCTTTCGGAATCTTTATATATGACATCTGCGATGTAAATTGTGATGCAGGATAAATACCTATCGACGGATACAGCTTTCTTATATTTCTTATAAGATATGACGGCAGTCTGCCCTTTCCGTCATCGACCTTTGATGAATATGTTATATAAAGCCTGTCCGAAGCCTTTGTCAGTATCATATAAAGGTAGAATCGCTGAACAAAAGCTTTCTGTCTTGCACCGGGTGACAATGTCACATCTGCATTTTCAAGTACATCTCTGTCAGTCTCTGACAAAATCCCGGCTTTGTCATTTGATTTTGGTATAAGCCCATCATTTACACCGACAAAAAACATGACTTTTACATCATCCAGACGCGTTCTTTCTATATCACCGATAAGGACACAGTCTGATGACGGCGGTATAAGTCCGACTTTTATCTCAGCAAATCCAGAATCAACAATCCTGTTAAATTCAGCTACTGCAATCTTTTCGGTACCAAGCAGTTCGACTATTTTATCAAAAAAATCGATAACTTTTTTATATAACTGCTCATACTCGGCTCCCGTATCTTCCATATCTGCGTATTCATTAATCTTTTTGTAACAATCGGACGCTTTTATAAACTCGTACAGCCCTCTTGCATAATCTTTTACAAGTGAATCTTTGTCTTTTAATGCTTTCTCAAGTATCTCAAGCGGCTTCATAATCTTTTCACGAAGTTCATTGAGATAATCAAGCGGATATGCACTTCTGCCTCTGCCTTTTTTTACCCATGTGCCATGCCACTGCTTTGAACCACGTATACCGACTGCAAGGCAGTAATTGTCAAGCAAATCAACATCTTCACGGCTTATTCCCGACATTCCCGAACGCAGATACCTGAACATCGAATCGTATGTAAAGCTCTTTTCAATTATTTCAAGTGCACTTCTTATACACTCGACAAATGGATTGTCGGTTACAGGTTTCTTGTTATCGACAAAACACGGAATCCTGTTCTGTCTGCATATATTTCCAGCAAGAATTCCATATGAAGCCATGTCAGCCGAAACAATTGCTATATCACGGTATCTGTATCCTTCGTATCTTGTAAGCCTTAAAATCTCGCTGATACAGTAATTCAGTTCCTCCTTTGGTGTCTGTGCAGTAATAATTTTTATATCTTCACATTTTTTGTTATACGATTGATTATTATTTCTGAAAATATTTTTTTCAAGAAAAGCTATCTCATCCGAAACAAATCTCGGATTTTTCTCATTGTCAAGTATTATAGGATTTAACACGTCAACATGTATTACATCACAGATTCTATAAAGCTTTGATACCATCTCTTTACTCATAAAGAAAAGCTGCTGTACCCCCTCATTGACATTAAGCTTTTCTCTTGAATCTGCCGTCACTGAAACTGTAACTTTACCCGAATAAATAAGAAGAAGTTCAATAAGCCTGTACTGTATCGGTGTAAATCCTGTAAATCCGTCAAGTATAATTTCGCTTCTTTTTATGTTTTCCGAACGGTCAATAACACTGCAAAGAACAGATAATATCTCTTCTGAAGTTATATAATTATCAGCCAGATATTCTTTAAATGCAGAATATACAACCGAAATGTCATCAAGCTTGGCTGAAAGCTGTCTGCTGTCTTCCACTCTTTCCTGAATCTCACCGAGTCTTTTTACGTCTATATCATATTGAAGAAATTCCGATATAACCGACTTTAATTCTGAGACAAATCCCGTCTTGTTGATATTGCTGCCAAAATATCTCAGCTTATCCCTGTTATCGCCAAGGACTTTACGGACAATAAGATTTTTACCTGTATCGTCAAGAACCGGATGATTCTGTCCGCCTATTTCTTCAAACACCTTATAAGAAAGACGCTCAAAACTCACAACATCTATATTAAGAATTCCTTTTCGCGGATGGCTCTCAACAAGCTTCTTCTGTGTTGCCATCGTATACTGTTCAGGAACTACAACAATATAGTTTTTTTCAGGATATTTCATGGATTTCTCAATTACATCCGAGTATATATATGTTGATTTTCCTGCCCCCGAACCACCTGCTACAATCTGAAGTGACATTTTATTTCCTCCATTCATATTTCGTACTGATTCCGCATATCTTTATAATAACAAAAAACGAGGTAAATGACTATGAATTCTCAGACAAAAATTGTTGTAATCCGTATGAAATGGCTTATCATTGCCGTTATTGCCGCAATTGTCCTTATCGCCGGCATTGTTTTATATTTTAACATGGGAAAAAATGATTCCGGCTCATCATCCGGCAATGCCAGGATGACATCTACCGATGTAAAATCCGCTGCGGATACTGATTCCTCAGATGTCAGGAATTCTACATACAAAAATTCACCGGTAACCTACACGCCCGGTGTATACACTGCTTCTATTATGCTTGATGGAAATCCTGTAGATATAAAAATAACTCTTGATAAAAATAATATTAATAATATAGAGCTTGTCAATCTGTCTGACAGCGTAACAACAATGTATCCTATGTTAAATGATAATTTTGAAGAAATCGCTTCTGCCGTAAAAATAAACGGAAGCACGCAGAATATAACTTACAGTGCCGAAAGCAAATACACTTCAAGCATGATTCTCTCCGGCATAAAAGCTGCCCTTGACAAAGCTGTTGTAACAGGGGCGAAATAAATTAACAAACAGTGCTGCCGCATATCTAAAGACTAACGTCCTTTAATATGTGGCAGCACTGTTTTACTTATCTTAAAATTTTCTTATCTTAAAAATGTGGCACTATTTAAGCCTGTATTCATATTCGTCCCCGGTAATATACTCTTCTGTTTCAACGCCGACAAAACATCTGATATAAAACTTATTCTTTTTCTTATCTATAGTCATGCTGTTCACGTTATATTTCACAGTCTGATTTTTATACCGCGAATTCACTTTTTCATCTATAAATTTCTCTATGTCAGACCTATCTGCATTGACTGTAAGATTATCAAATATCCCCTGACGACTGCCTGTGTATGATTTTATCTTTCCGTCTCTGTCAATCGCAATACTTAACGTATCATTAGTATTAAATCCGTTAATACTCTTCACAAACGAGAATTGGCACACCCCATATGAAGTAAATGTTTCGGAAGTAATTAACTCATATTGTGAAATTCTGCTCTTATCGATAATCAATTCTTCAAAAACAGTTTTCGCTTTCTGTCCCAAAGAATATATCAATGCTTCATCACTGTCATCAGACGGATTTATTTCAGCCGCATCATAACCCGGAAAATCAGCTCCTCCGCCGACATCGTAATATCCCGTCAATTTCCCGTTTCTGTCAAATATATAATCATTCCCCGCAGAATCTTTATACACAACAGATATAATTCCATTATTACGTTTTTTTCTTTCGTACTTTAATGACACTTCATTGTTTAAAAAATATATTTTCTTCTTAGGCGGTACAATCCCCCATATCAGAAAGTTAATTAAAAAATATACAATGACTATGCTCAATACACATATTATAATAATTATATTTTTCTTTTTTCTGCCCATTTAACCCTCCATAATATTTCATCTTTTGTTCTTTACTTCTCAAGCTCACCTGTTTTCATGTCTTACATGCTATTTATGCCCTGCTTACTTCTCAAACATGCTCACTTCTTCGCTCACGCCGACATTAAGAAATCCATCGTAACCGCGTTCTTCAAGTTTGTTAAGGAACTTGCCAAGCTTTTTAGGCTTGATGTATAATGACGCGATTTTCCCCTGTGCTCTTAAAGCATCAGCCGCCTTGACAGCATCTTTTAACTGTCCGTCCTCATATACAACCGCAATCTTGTCGGCTCTCTGTTCAATACTGATTCCGTTATTCATAAGAATTCCGAATATTCTCTCAAAACCGATTGAGAAACCTACAGCAGGAATATCTTCATTGAGGAATTTGCCGATAAGGTGGTCGTATCTTCCGCCGCCTGCAACAGCTCCCTTGAAATCAATACTCTCAACTTCAAATACAGTTCCTGTATAATATCCCTGTCCTCTTACAAGTGACAAATCAAATACAAGTTCAAACGCATTGCCTGTAAGTTCATTTACAGTGTCAATGATATGTTCAAGGCTTTCTGCCGGAGTTTTGTCCTCAAGACGTGATTTTAAGCTTTCAAGAGTAAAATCACCCTCTGATAAGAACTTTTCAAAGTTATCGACAGCATCCTTTGCAAATCCCTTTTCTGTAAGTTCTTCAACAACTCCCGTAAGACCGATTTTGTCCATTTTATCGAATGTGATACATACACTGTCCAAATCATTTTCAGCAAATCCAAATGACTGAAGAACAGCACGTAAAAGTCTTCTGTCATTTAACTTAACCTTATAATTTTTAAGACCGATTGCATCAAGAGCCTTTGTTGTTGTAAGAATAAGTTCAATCTCCGAATCCGTAGACTCTGAACCGATAATATCAATATCGCACTGGATAAACTCACGAAGTCTGCCCTTCTGCGGTCTCTCAGCTCTGTATACACGGTCAATCTGTATACACTTCATCGGAAGTGTAAGCTTATCTTTGTTGTTGGCATAATAACGGCTCAATGGAAGTGTAAGGTCATATCTTAAACCCATATCCGCAAGTTCATTTTCATTTGCAGCAGTAACACCTGATGCAAGTGCCTTATCAAGCTTGTCACCACGTTTCATAATCTTAAAGATAAGATTAAGATTCTCACCGCCGTCACTCTTATCAAGATTTTCAATATCTTCTATTGCAGGTGTAATGATATGTTCAAAACCATTTTCCTTATATACACTGAGAATTCTTTCCTGAAGATAATCACGAATCTCCACTTCGTTAGGAAGATAATCGTTAGTTCCCTTTACTGATGTAATTTTCATTTTCAAACTTTCCTTTTACTTAATAATAATTTAAAAATTGCGGCACTTACTGCCAAAAAACGGTGTTACGATAACACAGCCTCTTATTTATACAATATGAGAAGCACACACATATGGGCATGATTCTCATAATATCTTAAACGTCTGCTTCGTCTATAGCTTTTCCTATATCGTGACGCATATATTTGTTTGCAAAATCAACCCATTCCGTAGCACGGTACGCATTTGCACGGGCTTCTTTTAAATCCTTGCCCAATGCGGTAACACCGAGTACACGTCCGCCATTAGTTACAACTTTGCCCTCTTCATTAAACTTTGTTCCTGCATGGAAAAGGAAATATCCTTCATCATCATGGAATTTATCCATACCTGTAATCTCAAATCCTTTTTCATAAGAAAGAGGGTATCCGTCAGAAGCAAGAACAACACATACGCATGCATTGTCTTCAAACTGAAGGTCAATCTTATCAAGTGTTCCGTCGATGCAGGCCTCAAATACATCAATTATATCATTCTTCATTCTCGGAAGAACAACCTGTGCTTCAGGGTCACCGAAACGTGCATTGTACTCAAGGACTCTTGGTCCCTTAGGTGTAAGCATAAGTCCGAAGAAAATAACACCCTTGAATGGTCTTCCTTCTGCTTTCATGGCATCAACCGTAGGCTGGTATACATATTTCTGACAGAAATCATCAACTTCCTTCGTATAGAAATGACTCGGTGAAAAGTTACCCATACCGCCTGTGTTAAGCCCCTGATCACCATCTTTTGCTCTCTTGTGATCCTGTGCAGATGACATAATCCTGATTGTGTTACCGTCAACAAATGATAATACAGATACCTCACGTCCTGTCATAAACTCTTCTATAACAATTGTATTTCCAGCAGATCCGAATTTCTTATCAAGCATAAGCTCATCAACTCCAGCAAGTGCTTCTTCCTTTGTAGGGCAGATAAGAACACCCTTACCAAGTGCAAGTCCGTCTGCTTTTAATACGATAGGATACTCTGCATTTTCAAGATATGCTTTTGCATCATCGGCAGATGTGAATGTCTCATATGCTGCGGTAGGAATGTTATATTTTTTCATCAAATCTTTTGAAAATGCTTTTGAGCCTTCAAGGATAGCCGCATTCTTTCTCGGTCCGAATACTCTTAATCCTTCTGCCTCAAACACATCAACAATACCGCCGACAAGCGGGTCATCCATACCAATTACTGTTAAATCAATATTTTTTTCTTTAGCAAATGCAACAAGCTTATCGAATTCCATCGCCTTGATGTCAACACATTCAGCGATCTGCGAAATTCCTGCATTACCCGGAGCACAATATATCTTATCAACCTTAGGACTCTGTGAAATCTTCCAGCAGATAGCATGTTCACGTCCGCCGCTTCCAACTACAAGTACTTTCATATCTAATTCCTTTCTTTATTGGCAATCATATTAATGGCAGCCGGAAGAAGCTTCCACTCAGCTTCTTCCATAACTCTTTTCTGAAGAATCTCAGGCGTATCGCCCTCTTTAACTTCAACTGCTTTCTGAAATATAATCTCGCCCGTATCCATTCCCTCATCAACATAGTGAACAGTAGCACCTGTCACCTTTACGCCTTTTGCAAGTGCAGCCTCATGAACATGAAGTCCATAAAAACCAACTCCGCAAAATGATGGTATGAGTGATGGATGTATATTAATAATTCTGTGTGAATACTGATGTACCATTTCTTCAGGAATCTTAACAAGAAATCCTGCAAGAACAACAAGGTCAACATTAAGTGAATTAACCTTCTCAAGAAGAGCCTTGTTAAACTCGTCTCTTGTCTCGTATGACTTAGGAGAAACACATATTGCTTCTATTCCATTATCTTTTGCTCTTGTAAGTGCGTAAGCATCTGCATTATTGCTTATTACAGCAGCAATCTCCGTATTGGTAATTGTCTTATCCTTAATACCATCAATAATTGCCTGGAGATTAGTTCCGCCTCCGGATACCATCACCGCAATTCTTAGCATACTGTAACTCCCTTCTCGCCAGCCTTTACTTCACCGATTACATAACCTGTCTCACCGGCTGCTTTTACTGCTGCAAGAACCTTATCAACATCTGCACTGTCAACTGCAAGTACCATACCGATACCCATGTTGAATGTGTTATACATCATCTTTTCTTCAATCTCACCATCATTCTGAAGCATCTTGAAGATTGGTGGTACTTCATAGCTGTCTTTCTTAATTACAGCATGTGCACCTTCTGGTAACATTCTAGGAACATTTTCATAGAAACCGCCGCCTGTGATATGGCTGCATCCCTTGATACGAACACCTGCATTCTTGATTTCCTTTAATGTCTTAACATAAATCTTTGTCGGAGCAAGTAATGCTTCACCGAGAGTCTTTCCAAGTGAATCATAATATGTATTAAGTGATTCTTCTGTTATAGTAAATACACTTCTTACAAGTGAAAATCCATTACTGTGGACACCGCTTGACGCAATACCGATAAGAGTGTCTCCTGCTTTGATATCTTTGCCTGTGATAAGATCTTTCTCATCAACAACGCCTACTGCAAAACCGGCAAGGTCATATTCCTCAACAGGATAAAAACCAGGCATCTCTGCTGTCTCGCCACCTATTAACGCACACTCTGACTGAATACATCCGTCAGCAACACCCTTAACAATCTGAGCAATTTTCTCAGGCTCATTCTTGCCACAGGCAATATAGTCAAGGAAGAATAAAGGTTCGCCACCGGCACATGCAATATCATTTACACACATGGCAACACAGTCTATACCTACTGTATCATGCTTGTCCATTGTAAATGCAATCTTTAACTTTGTACCAACACCATCAGTACCTGAAACAAGTGTAGGCTTTTCCATGCCTTTGAACTTTTCCATAGAAAACGCACCTGAAAATCCACCAAGATTTGTAAGCACCTCAGGTCTCATTGTCTTTGCAACATGTTCCTTCATTAACTCTACCGATTTGTAACCTGCCTCAATATCTACACCAGCTTTTTTGTAATCCATTTTTTCCTCCATATTATGCATTTCATGCAAAAATTTATTTTATTTTTAATTAAAATTAATTAACACATAAAGAAATTAATAATTCTTATATCCTACTTCCTGAAGACGAGCGTCCTTCTTCTGTACGCTCTCTTTTAAGCCCTTGCTGTAATCCTTTAACTTAACAAGGAGTTCCGGGTCTGATGTTGCAAGAATCTTTGCTGCTAAAAGTCCTGCATTGGCACCACCGTTAATTGCAACTGTTGCAACAGGAATACCTGATGGCATCTGTACTATTGAATAAAGTGAATCCCTGCCTCCGAGAGATGTTGTATGCATCGGGATACCGATAACCGGCATAGGGAATATTGCTGCACACATACCCGGAAGATGTGCTGCCATACCTGCACCTGCAATAATAACCTTAAATCCCTTTTCTTCTGCTGTCTTTGCATACTCAAAGAACACATCCGGTTCTCTGTGTGCAGAGATAATAGTCATCTCATAAGAAATACCCAACTGTTCAAGGATGTCTGCTGCTTTTGCCATAACAGGCATATCAGAGTCACTTCCCATAACAATACCAACTTTAGCCATAATTTCCTCCATTCCTGTTTTGATTCAATGCCGCCTTAATGGTGCAAAGAAAAAAAAGCTAAAAATTCTTCTTTCTATTTTACTTTATCTTGTTAAACTCGTCAACCTCAAGCCGCTTTTTTTCTTTTTTGCTTTCTATTACATGTTTTATTGCAAGATATGGATGGTAAAAAATCATTCTCGGACCGGAAAAACGCATAACTTCACGTATTTTTTCTCTCATTTCCGGCTTGTAACAATGAACTTTACAGTTAGAACAAAATGTCTTTGTCTCCATAAACGGGCATTTGTCACTTCTTAACTTTGCATAATCGTCTAGTTTTTTACACTCATCACAAAGCACGCCTTTTGTTTTATGTTTCTTTTTACAGTACAAACCAATCATAAGGGAGACAACCTCTTTTTCCTGCTCCCTTTTTGACTGTATTTTTTCTGCTGACATTTTACTTTCTTTATCTTTCATCAGCTCATCCTTCCGTTTTCCACGCTGTATACACGGTCAACCATACGCATGCTTGATTTTCTGTGCGATACAAGCACAATTGTCTTTCCATTTCTCTCTTCATGAAGAGATTTAAGAATTACAGCTTCATTAAGGCTGTCAAGATTACTTGTCGGTTCATCAAGAAGCATCATATCCGCATTATGTAAAAATGCTCTTGCAAGCCCGATTCGCTGTTTTTCGCCACCTGAAAGCGTTCCGCCAAGTTCTCCTACAGGTGTGTCATATCCTTTTGGAAGTCCCATTATAAAATCATGCACAGACGCTTTTTTACATGCCTCATAAACTTCCACATCTGTTGCATCAAGTTTTGCTATTTTAATATTATTTTTAATGCTGTCCGCAAAAAGATGTGTCTCCTGTGTAACAAAGCTCTCCATATCTCGAAGATTTGAAGTATTTACATCATTAATATTTTTCCCGGAAATATTGATGCTTCCGTTATCCACATTCCAGAAACGCATAAAAAGCTTCAAAAATGTCGATTTTCCGCTTCCGCTTCGTCCTGCAATTCCTATAACAGAATTTTTCGGTATATCAACTGACACATTATCAAGAATTGTCTCATCTCCATATGCAAATGTAACATTTTCTGATGATGCCCCATTGAATTCTATATTCTGCTTTCCGCTGACCTCTTCTACAACCGGCTTTTCCTCAAGAATATCAAGGACTCTGTTTCCTGCTGCAAATGTGTTCTGTAATGTGCTTCCAAGTGCTGCAAGTGCAACAACAGGCCCAAAAGAACTCATAAGTGCAATAACAGGAATCAGCACACCATCAAATTCAACCGCTCCGTTTACAAATAACATTCCGCTTGCAAAAAGTATTAATACGTCAAAAAACAAAATCACTGTATTAGTAATTGCTGTATTCCTTCCCGAAAAGCACTTCATCTTTGCTTCATTTTCGCTGAGTTCTTCCATTTTTTCATTCATCTGTGCAAGACGTTTTCTGCCTGTTCCAAACTGCTGTATCTGCGGCAGTCCTCTGAGACTGTCAAGCACAAATGCTGATAATTCACCTGATTTTGTACGAAAAACCAGTCCCATGTCACCGCTTAACTTTGAAACTGCAAGTGGAATTATAACACCTACTGTAATATAAGCTGCAAGTGCAATAACACCGAGCAGAGGATTATAGCTTCCGATAAAAATACACATTATCACCGTAAAAAGTGCTGCTATCGCAACAGGTGAAATCGTATGTGCATAGAATACTTCAAGAAGTTCTATATCAGATGTAATTACAGAAATCAAATCACCTTTGTCTCGTCCTTCAAGCTTCGCCGGACAGAGCTTTCTCAATGCTCCAAATACCTTATCTCTTATTAATGCAAGAAGCTTAAATGCAATAAAATGATTGCATGACTGTTCCGCATATCTTAACACAGCTCTGAGTACCGCCATTCCTGCCATTGCTGCAAATATAACAGCCAGATGCGGACTATTTTTTCCTAAGACACTTAATATTGCAAATCCGCCCGAAATCGTTATAAATGATGCACAAAGATGTCCCATAAGTCCCATCAGAATTGCAAGAATCATATATCCTGTCATCGGTTTAACAAGTCCGATAAGACTTGTCATGACTTTAAATCCGCTTCTTTTTTTATGTGTATTCATGCTGTCTCCTTTCCAAAACTTTCAAGTTTCTGCTGTGCATTCCAGAGTTTCTCATAAACTCCGTGTCTGTCAAGGAGTTCTTCATGTGTTCCGCACTCTGCCACATTGCCGCTTTCAAGAACATAAATATTATCTGCTCCTGTTACGTTGGCAAGTCTGTGTGAAATAAGAATTACTGTCTTTGTCTTTGCAAGTTCGTATATTCTTTCCATTATTTCATTTTCACTTTCAACATCAATATTAGACGTTGCCTCATCAAAAATGTATACAGGACTGTCATGCAGCAATGCTCTTGCAAGTGCAAGTCTCTGACACTGCCCGCCGGAAAAATTAGATGCTTTTTCAAGAAGCTTAGTATCAAGTCCATCCTCGTCTTTAAGGAAATCTGCAAGATTAACTTCTTTAAGCACTTCCCATAGTTTGTCATCTTTGGCATCCGGACTTCCCATAAGAAGATTCTGCCTTACTGTTCCTTTGAAAAGATAGCTGTTATGCCCTACATATGTAATATGCTTCATAAGGCTTGCTTCGCTTATCTGCGAGAGTGAATTGCCGCCTATTGTCACATTTCCCATATAATTTTTCATATGTCCCATAATAATTCCCGCAGTTGTTGACTTTCCGCAACCGCTCTCACCGACAACAGCTGTAAAGCTGCCACTTTTAAATACCATGTCAATTCCATGCAATATTTCCCTGTCATCATCATATGAAAATGCAAGATTTTTGCACACTATATCTCCATCCTGCGGACACTCTTTTCCGTTTTCATTATTATCTTCTGGCAAATCAAGAAGTTTAAATATCTTATCGCTTGATGCCATACCATTCATTGCAATATGAAAGAAGCTTCCGAGCTGTCTCATCGGTATGAAAAAGTCAGCCGAAAGAAGTATTATAAAAATCGCCCCGGCAAGACTGATATGCCCTGCCTTAAACTGAGTAACAGACATTACAATTCCAAGTGCCGCACCGCCATATGCGATTAAATCCATTATCGTAATCGAATTAAGCTGCATTGTGAGCACTTTCATAGTAATTTTACGGAATTCTTCAGATGCCTCATTCATCTGTTTGTGTTTGAATTCATCTGCCTGATAGATTTTTAATGTTGTAAGTCCCTGAAGATTTTCAAGGAAAGTATCGCCGAGTGCCGTATATCTGCCCCAGTATTTACTGAGAAGTTTTTTTGCCCATGTCTGCACAGCCGCTATCGCAACAGGTATAAGCGGAACGCATATAAGAAGTACAACCGCAGACGGAACATTTATAAAACATAAAATCACAAATAAAGTAAGCGGTGCAATCATTGCATAGAAAAACTGCGGCAGATACGCACCAAAATATGTCTCAAGCTGGTCAACACCCTCTACCGCAACCTGTACAACTTCTGATGTCTGAACCTTTTCCTGATAAGAAGTTCCAAGCTTTAATAACTTTTCATATATCTTTTCACGCAGTGTTTTCTTTACTGCCTTTGATGAAAGATAACTCATCTTGGACATCCCGACCGAACACAGAAATCTTATTACAACCGCTGCCGCCGCTATTATTATAGTTGTATAGATTCTTGTCCTTGTGACATTTTTTTCTGCCATAGATGCAAGAAGTACGGATATTGCCGCCATCATGACAACATTGGCAGCAAGCGAGCACCACTGTATCGCAACATTGAGTGCTATATACTTTTTACTTTCTTTGACTGTACCAATCAGCCTTTTATTAATCATCATAAATGTAAATTTCCTTTCTTCTTTTGCAGTGAACTTTTGTTAGTTTGTACTAACAAATATATCATATAACTTACATCTGTTCAAATTAATATTTTATAAAAATGGGTGGGAATTTTAGGGAAAAATTAACGGGATATTCACAGCTGTGAATATCCCGCACATCTTACTTATATCGTTTTACAATATCTTTAAATATTTAGTTTTAAATTAATTTTCAAACGGAGTAAACTGAAGTTTTTCGTATGTATATTTTCCCCTGATTTCTTTTGCCTGTTCTTCGCTTATAGGCTTTTCTGTTTTTAAAGCAACATCAGTAGCATAATAATACTTCTGTCCTGGCACCTTGTCATCTGTATACACAGTTTCTTTCATATCCAGCTTTGCATTGGAATACTTAAAATATGTCCAATTGGAATATGCGGCACCGCTTGAACCTTCATTAGCGATTGTTCCGTCTGTACACAGATAATATGTATTACGTTCCCAGCCTGCAACTGCATGAACATCCGTGCCATCTTGAATTGTAAATATATCATAGATTATTGTCGTTCCGTCTTTATTCACTGTTCCACCAAAAATCAACTCATCTATGCCATCATTATCAAGGTCTTTTTTGATATATCCAAGTGTCTCATATCCTGACTGCTTATAAAAGAACACAGGTGATATATCAACTTTATCCTGACTTGAATAACCGTTTTTTAGTATATTGGCAGCTTTTTTTATCAATTCATCATATGGTGAATAATCAACCGACGGCTTTGTCTCTCCGGTAGTCTTTTCTTCGGCCTTTGCTGTTTCAGCAGCCGCCTGTGTCGTTTCCTGTGCTATCTGTGAATTATTTTGTTCACTGTTACTTTTATTTTTTACATTACCACATCCTGCAACAGTCATAACAAGAGCCAATATCAATGCGGAACTGATTAACTTTCTTTTAATCATATGTATCTCCTTTCAAATCATTATGTATAATTCCACAAAAAATCTCACAAAATTGTATATCTTCTAGAAATTAATAGACTTATCCATATATTCGGCAACAGCATTCTGCAACTTCTTATAATCATTTGCATAAAGACTTTCTGCAATTTTATTTGCCGTATTCCTTGTTATAACTCCAACCTGTAAAAAATGTGATAATATTTCACTCTTGTAGACAGCCGCAATCTCCCTGTTTGGAATCGAAATCTCACACAGATACGAACCATCTGCCTGCAGTTCTTTCTTTGGTGCCTTCAAATAACCGGCAACCAACAACAGACTATAAATATTGGCTGGCTCTTCAGTAAGTGAACTGTATACAACATTCTGATCTATACGTGCAATTATTCGTTCTCCATGCAAAAGAGCATAAAGTCTTTCAGTTATATCATCAGTCGCAACTTTCAAGAGGTCTTCCAAGATTTCATTTTTTCCTGTATTTAACCAATATGCCTGCGGAATACCGCCTCTTGAAATATAATTAATTACTGACCATGGATTATATATTTCTTCGCTGCCAAATAAATAACCATCATACCAATCCTTTAATTCACTTTCTTTTTCCGACATTCCATAATACTCAAGCATTTTCTTTACTTCATCACTGGTAAAGCCAAAGAAACTATCATATTCTTCATCCATCACAGTATTTACAGAAAGATTGTTAAGTCCGCTGAAAATACTTTCCTGTGCAATGCGTAATATTCCTGTCAGAAAACCATATGACAGATTTTTATTATCCTTGAATGCACCCGAAAAAAAATTCCTCATAAAGCCAATTATCTCATCATAGAAATCTTTTGAATATCCTTCCTGAATCGGGGTATCATATTCGTCAACCTGAAGCAGCCCGCGAATCTTATCTATTGCCGCTTCCCATGTATCAAATTTGCGGTCTTGTAAACAATGACACCAATGGTCTCCTGTCAAGAAACTTTTTTAATATCCGTTAATTCAGCTATTTGTTAATACGGCAAAAAAGCAGTGTGCATACACCTATATGGCATATACACACTGCAATTAAAATAAAAATATTTTTACAGCATATTAAAATCTGTATTATCTTTGTTTATAAGTCTTTAAAAAGTCTTCCATCTTATCTACTGCATCTTTAAGAACTTCAATTCTTGGAAGATATACAACCCTGAAATGATCCGGCTCTCCCCAGTTAAATCCAGCACCGTGAATTATAAGAATCTTCTTCTCACGCAGAAGGTCAAGTGCAAATTTCTCATCATCATATATATTAAACTTCTTTGTATCAATCTTAGGAAAAATATAAAATGCTGCCTTGGGTTTAACTGCACTGATTCCCGGAATGTCATTAAGTGCTTTGTAAATATATTCTCTCTGCTCGTAAATTCTTCCACCCGGAACTATATATCCATTGACACTCTGATGTCCGCCAAGTGCTGTCTGTACTATTGACTGTGCCGGAACATTTGAACAAAGTCTCATATTAGAAAGCATGTTAAGACCTTCCATATAATCTTTTGCAATGCTCTTGTTGCCGCTTAAAATCATCCAGCCGATTCTGTAACCCGCAATCATATGCGACTTTGAAAGCCCGCTGAATGTAACGCAGAACAAATCCGGTGCAAGCGATGCAATTGAAATATGTTCTTCGCCATCCATGACAAGTCTGTCATATATTTCATCTGAAAATATTATAAGCTGATGTTCTCTTGCAACTTCAACAATCTGATCAAGAACTTCTTTTGGATATAACGCACCTGTCGGATTATTTGGATTGATTATTACAATGGCCTTTGTCCTGTCAGTAACTTTCTTCTTAATATCATCAATATCAGGATACCACTCTGACTGCTCATCACAGATGTAGTGAACAGCCTTGCCACCGGCCAGTGTTACACATGCTGTCCATAGCGGATAATCAGGAGCCGGAACCAGCACTTCATCTCCATTGTCAAGCAATGCTGACATACTAAGATTTATAAGCTCACTTACACCATTTCCTGTATATATATCTTCTATTGAAACGTTAGGTATATTTTTAAGCTGTGCATACTGCATAATTGCTTTTCTCGCAGAAAAAAGTCCTTTTGAAGTTGAATATCCCTCACAATCTGTGAGCTGTCTCTGCATATCATATATAACTTCATCAGGTGTCCTGAATCCGAATGGTGCAGGATTGCCTATATTTAACTTGAGTACATGTGTACCATTTTCTTCCATCCTGTTTGCCTCATCAACAACAGGACCTCTCACATCATATAAGACATTATCTAACTTTGATGATTTCTTGAATTCACGCATATTAATATTTCCTTTCTCAGCTATTTTTTCTCCATAAAGCCAGTCAGCATCAACGCCAAATGTCATCGCAATAAATTCGCCAATATTTCTTCTCGGCACTGCTCTACCGCTTACATACTGGCTTATCTGGCTTTTCGACAACTTAACTCCTTCATTTGCCGCCGCAGTAAGCAAATCCACCTGCTTCATGTTTTTTTGCTTTAAAAGTTCATTAAAGCGTTCTGTAAATTGTGTTCCGTCAGCCATAATGCCCTCCAAAAGTTTATTTTCATATCAGAAAGTTTATTTTTAATTCTTTTCATTTCTTTTAAAATAAACTTTACCACCTTTTTATGCGTTATTCAAGCAAAAAGTTTAATTTTCATGTTTTTTATATTTATCAAGTACAAATTCATAGAAATTTCTTACTGCCGGACGCATATATATCTGTTCATTACTCACCATATACAAGTCACGGCTGTATGGATGTGAACTTATCTGTATTATACTCACATCCAGTTTATGCAGCAATTCCATATACGGAACTATTGCGATTCCGAATCCTTGTGCAACAAGCCCCGCCACAACCTGGTCTTCTTCTGTTTCATAAGCTATCTTCGGCTTATCTTTTACCGCCTCAAATAGCTGTTCAACAACATCCCTCATACCTGATTCTTTCGTAAAATATATCATCGGATATGATATCAGTTCCGCTAATTCAACCGATTCTCTCGCCGCAAGCGGGTGATTTTTCGGCGTTATAAGTACCAGCATCTGCTTTTCTACCGCAACACTTGTAAATCTATACTCAGCCGTCGGTTTTGAGCAGAATACAAGGTCATACTTCTTTTGTTCAAGCTCGTTAAGCAGCTTTCTGGTCGCTCCGCTATGGAATGTAAAATCTATCTCATTATCTTTATTTTCTTTTAAAAACTGTGACGCAAGCTGCGGAACAAACTGTGTTCCAAATGCACGTAGAAACCCTACCCTTATAACACCATCACCTCTGGCTTCTCTCTGTATGGAATCCACACCTCCGTCAAGTGTTGAAATAGTCTGTTTTGCACATGCCAGAAATTCATCCCCAAATCTTGTAAGTGTTGTATTTCTTCCATTTTTTTCAAAAAGCGGAACACCAAGTTCATTTTCAAGCTGCGATATTGCATGGCTCAGACTCGGCTGCGTTATATGCAGTTCCTGTGCCGCCTTTGTATAATGCCCTACTTCGGCAAGCTTAACAAAATATCTTATGTGAAAAAGATTCACGAAGTTACCCTCCTGTTTATTTC